>Ga0208244_100038_pt1 | contig 197645 bp, 187 predicted proteins | sample SubbioCR12Aug_5A_FD_184828 | JGI IMG/M metagenome (GOLD analysis project Ga0208244, IMG submission 184828) | Serpentinite rock and fluid subsurface biosphere microbial communities from McLaughlin Reserve, California, USA - CR12Aug_5A (SPAdes) | ecosystem: Environmental > Terrestrial > Deep... | reverse complement strand
CGGCGCCAACACCGCCAACATGGCCGAGTTCGAGCGCGAGTTCGCCCACGGCAACGTGATCAAGCTGGAGCAGAACTACCGCAGCCACGGCCACATCCTCACCGCCGCCAACACGCTGATTGCGCAGAACGCGCACCGCCTCGGCAAGAACCTGTGGACGGCGGAAGGCGACGGCGAGCCGATCCGCATCTTCGAGGCCTACTCCGACCAGGATGAGGCGAGCTTCGTAGTCGACGAGGTGAAGTCGCTCAAGCGCGAAGGGGTGAACCTCGCCGACATGGCGCTGTTGTACCGCTCCAACGCGCAGTCGCGGGTGCTGGAACACGCGCTGTTTTCAGCTGCCGTGCCGTATCGGGTGTATGGCGGGCTGCGCTTTTTCGAGCGCCAGGAGATCAAGCATGCACTGGCCTACCTGCGCCTGTTGACCAACCCGGAAGACGACGGCGCCTTCCTGCGCGTGGTGAATTTCCCGACCCGCGGCATCGGCGCGCGAACACTGGAGCAACTCACGGGTACCGCCGCGCGCTCGGGGGCGAGCCTGTGGCAGGCGGCCTGCACGTCCGGCGGCAAGATCGCCGGCTTCGCCAAGCTGATCGAGGACATCAAGGCTGCCACGCGCGACCTGCCGCTGGCGGAAGCGATCGACCATGTGATCGAGACCTCGGGCTTGGCCGACTATTACCGCGCCGACAAGGAGGGCGCCGACCGTCTGGAGAACCTCAACGAACTGGTCAACGCGGCGGCGCTGTTCTCGGAGGAGTCGGAAGAGAACACCCTGGACGCCTTTTTGGCCCACGCCGCGCTGGAAGCCGGCGAGCACCAGGCCGGCGCCGGCCACGATGCGCTGCAATTAATGACGGTGCATGCCGCCAAGGGACTGGAGTTCCACGCCGTCTTCATCACCGGGCTGGAGGAAAGCCTGTTCCCGCACGAGCAGAGCGCGCACGAGGAAAACGGTCTGGAAGAGGAGCGTCGGCTGATGTACGTGGCGATCACCCGCGCGCGGCGGCGCCTCTACCTGTCGCACGCGCAGTCGCGCATGCTGCACGGGCAGATCCGCTACGCCCTGCCCTCGCGCTTTCTCGCCGAGTTGCCGGAACAGGTGCTGTTGCATCTGAACCGCCGCAGCGCGCCGGCCAGTCCGTCCGGCTACAGCGCGCCCGCCGCGCCGCGCAGCCCGCAAGCCGGCAACGACACCGGCTATCGCGTCGGCCAGAGCGTAGCGCACGCCAAGTTCGGCACCGGCATCATCATCGACTTCGAGGGACGTGGACCGGACGCGCGGGTGCAGGTGAAATTCCGCGACGCCGGCACCAAGTGGCTGGCGCTGGCCTACGCCAAGCTGTCGGCGGCCTGAGCTGCGCCCGGTTTAAAGCCGTACGACGTTGTCGGGCACGGGCGCGGACTCGTCGGCCCATACCGCGAAAATCGCCTGATACGACGCGTACAGCGAACCGAACAGCACCGGTATCGCCACCAGCAGGCCGAGCAGCATCGGGATCAGCGCGGCAAGGAAGAGCAACAGGATGAGCGTGAAGCTGTTCACGATCATCGCGGCCCAGTTTTTGACCACGGCCTTCAGACTGACCCCCAGCGCGGTGGCCGGACGGGCGCCGCCGAACAGGATCAGCGCAGGGGCAAACCAGGTTGCCATGATCAGCGGAGTCAGCAGCAGCAGACCGGTAAAAATCGCGGGCATGGCCTTATTCAACATAGCCTGCAAGGCCACCGGATCTTTTTCCGTCTGTGCCGCGGTCATCATTGCCTGCGGGTCGAAACCCATATTGAGCATGATCTTGCCTATCAGCAGGGTGCCGAGCAATTGCACCGCCCCCACCGCCATCAGCGGAACAGCGGGGCCTTTCACCCCGGCCAGGAAGTGCGGCAGTTCAAGTTCGCTGCCGTCATCGAGCGCGCGGTAGGCGGCCATGAAGCCGGCCACCATCAGCGGCCATGCAAGTTCGGAGAACGCGCTGCCCACCATCGGGATCAGGCCGAGCGCCATCACGACGCCGAAAAAAATGGCAAACGCCGCGGACAGCAGCAAAGGGGTTTTGCGATATAGGCGGAAGCCCTCGACCACCCATTGAAACCCCTGGCTGGCCGCGACCTTGCGCGGAATATCCTGGTTGGAAGCCGTCGTCATCGAATCAGAATTCCTTGATCACCCACATCGGCGGCTGCATGCCGGAACCAAGGGTGTCACGCCGCGCAAACTGCCCGGTGCCGTCCTGGTCGATGAGGTAGTACGGCTTGCCGACCTTGGGGATGACTTTCAGCATGTAAAGCTTGCCGTTGGCGCGGTATTCGACGACGCGGCCCTGCGGTCCCGGCTTGATGGTCACCGCGGGCGCATCGTCAGGCCCCGGGGCGCCATCGGGCACGGGACTCAGATTCGGCGGACGGTCGGAAGGGGTGGCGGCCACGGCGAAGCCGCTCAGTGCCAGGGTCAACAACAAAACGGGAATACGCATGTCAGGCTCCACAAGGTCGGGGTCAGGATAAGTTTAAAGATTAAGCTGGATTTCGCGCTCGGCCAGCGACGGCATGAAGCCACGCTTTTCATAATGACTGAAAATGGCCTCGACCACGGCTTCCGGCTTGTCGATGACCTGGATCAGGTTGATGTCCTCGGGCGAAATCATGCCTTCGGCAATGAGCGAATTCTTCACCCAGTCGACCAGGCCGGTCCAGAAGCCGTTGCCGACCAGGATGATGGGGATGTGCGCGATCTTGCCGGTCTGCACCAGGGTCAGCGCCTCGAACAGTTCGTCCAGCGTGCCGAAGCCGCCGGGCATGACGACATAGGCCGCGGCGAACTTGACGAACATGACCTTGCGCGCAAAGAAATGCTGGAAGGTCTGGCTGATGTCCTGATAGGGGTTGGCGCTCTGCTCATGCGGCAGCTGGATGTTGAGGCCGACGCTGGGCGACTTGCCGAAGTACGCGCCCTTGTTGGCCGCTTCCATGATGCCGGGGCCGCCACCGGAAATGACCGAGAAGCCCGCATCGGACAGTTTGCGGGCGATATCCTCGGTCAACATGTAGTACGCGTGGTCGGGCGGGGTGCGCGCGCTGCCGAAAATCGAAACCGCCGGGCGGATCGAGGCCAGCCTTTCGGTCGCCTCGACGAACTCTGCCATAATCCCGAGCATCCGCCATGACTCGCGCGCCGAGTATTGGATCTCGGCTGCTCGCGTGGGATCGGCGCTGTCCGGCAATTTATCAAAGTGCATTTTTAAACGCCTCGTGAACGAATCCAGAAAAACCCTGTTGCTGGTGGACGGCTCGTCCTACCTGTATCGCGCATTCCATGCGCTCCCCGATCTGCGCAACGCGGCGGGCGAGCCGACCAACGCGATCAAGGGCGTGCTCGCCATGCTGCACAAACTGCGGAAGGAGCATGCGGCCGATTATATCGCCTGCGTGTTCGACGCGAAGGGCAAAACCTTCCGCGACGATCTCTATCCCGAATACAAGGCGCACCGTCCGCCGATGCCGGACGATCTGCGCAGCCAGATCGAACCGCTGCACGAGGCGATCCGTGCCGAGGGCTGGCCGCTCGTCGTCATCGACGGCGTCGAGGCCGACGACGTCATCGGCACCCTGGTCACCCATGCCGCGCAGCGCGGCATCCACAGCATCGTCTCCACCGGCGACAAGGATATGGCGCAACTGGTCAACGACCAGGTGATGCTGGTCAACACCATGAGCGAGGAGACGCTCGACCCGGCCGGCGTCACTGCCAAGTTCGGCGTGCCGCCGGAGCGCATCATCGACTACCTCACCCTGGTGGGCGACGCCGTCGACAACGTGCCGGGCGTCGCCAAGTGCGGCCCCAAGACCGCCGTCAAATGGCTGGCCGAATACGGCGCGCTCGACAATCTGCTTGCGCATGCCGACGCGATCAAGGGCGTGGTCGGCGACAACCTGCGCGCTGCGCGCGACTGGTTGCCGCAGGCGCGCGCGCTGATCACCATCAAGCGCGATGTCGCGCTGCCTTTCGACTTCGACGATCTGGTGCTGAAGCCGCGCGATGCCGAGGTGCTGCGGCCCTTGTTCGAGCGCTACGAATTCCGCAGCTGGCTGCGCGAACTCGATGCGGCGGCAACGGCCAGCCCTGAAATGCCCGAACAGGATTGCAGCGGCGGCCATCGCGCCCGCTACGAAACCATCCTCAGCGAGGCCCAGCTCGACGCCTGGATCGCCCGGCTCGACGCGGCGCCGTGCTTTGCGCTCGACACCGAAACCACCGGGCTCAACGCGATGCAGGCCGAACTGGTCGGCATCTCCTTTGCCATTACCCACGGCGAGGCGGCCTATCTGCCGCTGGCGCACCACTATGCCGGCGCGCCCGCGCAGCTCGATCGGGCCGCCGCACTGGCGAAGCTGAAGCCGCTGCTCGAGTCGTCTGAGCCGAAAATCGTCGGCCAGCACCTCAAGTACGATCGCCACATTTTCGCCAACACCGGCATCACGCTGGGAGGAATCGAGCGTAGCGGCGTGATCGACGACACCCTGCTGCAATCCTACGTGCTCGAAGCGCATCAGTCGCACGAGCTCGGCAACCTCGCCTCGCGTCATCTGGGCCTGGCGACGATCAGCTACGACGACGTCACCGGCAAGGGCGCGTCGCGCATCGGCTTCGAGCAAGTCGCCATCGAACGCGCCAGCGAATACGCCGCGGAAGACGCCGACGTCACGCTGCGCGTGCGCGACGCGCTGGCGCCGCAGATCGCTGCCTCCGACAAGCTGGAGTTCGTCTATCGCAACATCGAATTGCCGGTGGCCGAGATCCTGTTCCGCATGGAGCGCAACGGCGTGCTGCTCGACCGGAGTCTGTTGGCGATTCAAAGCGGCGAACTGGGCAAGAAGATGCTGGAGCTGGAGCAGCGCGCCTACCAGGAAGCCGGCCAGCCGTTCAACATGAGCTCGCCCAAGCAGATCGGCGACATTCTGTTCACGCAAAAAGGCTTGCCGGTCGTCAAGAAGACGCCGGGGGGCGCGCCCTCCACCGATGAGGACACCCTGGAGCAGCTGGCGCTCGACCATCCCATCGCGCGGGCGATTCTCGATTACCGCGGCATGGCCAAGCTGAAGTCGACCTACACCGACAAGCTGCCGCAGATGGTGCATCCCCGAACGGGTCGCCTGCACACCCACTATTCGCAGGCCACCGCGGTCACCGGACGCCTGGCGAGTTCCGACCCCAACCTGCAGAACATTCCCGCGCGCACCGCCGAGGGCCGCCGCATCCGCGAGGCCTTCATCGCACCGCCCGGGCACCTGCTGGTATCGGCCGACTATTCGCAGATCGAGCTGCGCATCATGGCGCACCTGTCGGACGATGCCGGCTTGCTCAAGGCCTTCGCCGAGGACCGCGACATCCACACCGCGACCGCCGCCGAGGTGTTCGGCGTGGCGCTCGACGAGGTCAGCAGCGATCAGCGGCGCATGGCCAAGGTGATCAACTTCGGCCTCATTTACGGCATGTCGGCCTTCGGCCTCGCCTCACAACTGAATCTGGAACGCGCCGCCGCGCAGGCCTACATCGACCGCTATTTCGCGCGCTATCCCGGCGTCGCCGACTACATGCAGCGCACGCGCGAAGCGGCGCGCAGCCAGGGCTACGTCGAGACCGTGTTCGGCCGTCGCCTGTATCTGCCCGAAATCAACGCAAAAAATGGGCAGCGCCGTCAGGGCGCCGAACGCGCCGCCATCAACGCGCCAATGCAGGGCACCGCTGCCGACCTCATCAAGCTGGCGATGATCGCGGTGCAGGGCTGGCTCGACCGCGAAAAACTGGCCAGCCGCCTGCTGTTGCAGGTGCACGACGAACTCATCCTGGAAGTGCCGGAAAACGAACTCGACCGCGTGCGCGCCGAACTGCCCGGGCAGATGTGCAATGTCGCCGCGCTCAAGGTGCCTTTGCGCGTGGGCGTGGGCGCCGGACGCAATTGGGAGTCGGCGCACTGAGGCGGCCCCTGCCGGCTGGACAATAAAAAACGGGCACCGCAAGGTGCCCGTTTTGCGGGGTGACGCCGCTTACTTCAGCGGGGTCAGTTCCACGCGGCGGTTCTTGTAGCGGCCTTCCTTGGTGCGGTTGTCGGCCACCGGCTGCGATTCGCCGTAGCCTTTGGCGATCAGGCGGTCCGCGGCGATGCCCTTCTCGATCAGGTAGGCGCGCACGGTCTCGGCACGACGCTCGGACAGCTTCTGGTTGTAGGCGTCGGTGCCGGTCGAGTCGGTGTGACCGGCCACCTCGATCATGACCTTGACGTCATCCCAGGACTTGAGCGTGTCTGCCGCGTTGTCGAGAATGACCCGCGACTCCGGCTTCAGCTTGGCGCTGTCGGTGCTGAAGTTCACGCCTTCCAGGATCAGCTTGCGCGGAGTCGTGTCAACCACCGGTGCAGGTGCAGGCGCGGGCGCCGGCTCAGCGGCCTTGGGCGGCGGCGCGACGACGGGCGCGGGTGCGGGTGCCAGCTGCGGCGCGGGCTCGGCCGCCTTGGGGGTCGGGACCGGGCGGGGCGCCGAGCCCCATGAGTAGCCCAGCAGTGCCTGGTAATTGGTGAGGCCGGCGTTCGGCAGGGAATCGTTGCCCAACGACTGGTCGGCACGCACTTCCCAACGGAAAGCATTGCTGGCGCCAACGGCCCAGGACTGGCCAACCCCCAGCGAAGCCATCGGGCGGGTGAAGTCAGGACCGTTGTCGGTATTGACGTTCATCACGCCCAGACCGCCAGACAGGAACCAGTTGTAACGCTGCTGCTTGGAGAACAGCCATTCCAGACCGCCGCGCAAGGTGATGATGTCGGCGTCGCCCACGCCGGCACGGTTGCCGTCGTACGCGCCAAACACCAGATCGCCGAAGAAGTTGAAGTCGCTGCCCAGACGCTGACCATAGCGCACGCCCAACAAGGGATTGGCGTCGCCGTCCTTGCCGCCGACCAGATCCTTGTCGGCCCAGCCGGCGCCCAACAGCAGGCCGACTTCACGTTCCGGCACCTCGGCAGCGTGGGCGGTCGCGCCCACGCTCATCAATCCGCCAAGCAGTAATGCTGCGTAGATATTTTTTTTCATTGCAAAACTTCCCATTTAAAAAAACTGGTCACACAAGTCTTCGCCGCTGCAGGGCAAAGGAATGGTTCGATTTTACCCCCCGCCAGCCCAACCCCAGGGCCATGCAGGGGAATTTGCATTAAAAACAGTCCCCCAGTTGCGGCGGTGCAACAAAAATCGCCCCTTATTTTTTCAGGCTGTCGCGAATTTCACGCAGCAGCACGATGTCCTCGGGCGGCGCTGCGGGTGCAGTGGGCGGGGCTTCCTTCTTCAGGCGGTTGATCTGCTTGACGATGATGAAAACGATGAAGGCCAGAATGACGAAGTTGAGCAGGATGGTGAGGAAGCTGCCGTAGGCGAATACCGGCACGTTGGCTGCCTTCAGGCCCTCCAGCGTCCTCTCCACGCCCTCCGGCATGGTCCCGAGGACAACGAACAGGTTGGAAAAATCGAAGCCGCCGAAAATCGCGCCGGCAATCGGCATGATCAGGTCCTTGACCACGGAATCGACGATCTTGCCGAAGGCCGCGCCGATGATGACGCCGACCGCCAGGTCCATGGCATTGCCCTTGACCGCAAATTCCTTGAATTCAGACACGATGCTCATGCTTACTCCCTGTTTTTAAATTAAGTAGTTAGCGTAGCAAATGTTGGCCACGGGGTCGATTCATCACCCGTGGGACAAGCAATTTCCTGCGGCTTGGTCGCGGCCCGCTGGGAGGGTAAAATGCCACCCCTTATGCGTATCGGCCACCACCTCCTCAAGAACCGTCTCGTCGTCGCCCCCATGGCCGGGGTGACCGACCGGCCGTTCCGCCAGCTTTGCAAAAAGCTCGGCGCGGGCATGGCCGTGTCCGAGATGGTGACGTCGAACTCGCTCTTGTACGGCTCGGCCAAGACGGCGCGGCGCGCCAACCACGAAGGCGAGGTCGACCCGATCAGCGTGCAGATCGCCGGCGCCGACCCGGCGATGATGGCGGAAGCGGCGCGTCACAACGTCGAGCGCGGCGCGCAGATCATCGACATCAACATGGGCTGCCCGGCGAAGAAGGTGTGCAACGTAATGGCGGGCTCCGCCCTATTGCAGGACGAGACGCTCGTCGGACGGATTCTGGATGCCGTGGTGAAAGCCGTTCCCGACGTGCCGGTGACATTGAAGATTCGCACCGGCTGGGACCGCGAGCACCAGAATGCGCTGAACATTCTACGGATCGCCGAGAACGCCGGGGTCAAGGCGCTGGCGATGCATGGCCGCACCCGCGCCTGCGGCTACAGCGGCGACGCCGAATACGACACGATCCGCGCAGTGAAGGCAGAAGCCCGCATTCCGGTCATCGCCAACGGCGACATCACTTCGCCGGAGAAGGCGCAATACGTGCTGGATTACACCGGCGCCGACGCCGTGATGATCGGCCGCGCCGCGCAGGGCCGGCCATGGATATTCCGCGAGATCGAGCATTTCCTGCAGACCGGCCAGCACCTGCCGCAACCGGAAGTGGCCGAGATCCACGCCGTGCTGCTCGAGCATATCCACGACCTATATTCGTTTTATGGCGACGTTACCGGCGTGCGCGTCGCGCGCAAGCATATTTCCTGGTACACCAAGGGTCTGATCGGCAGCAGCGCTTTCCGCCACGCCATGAACCGGCTCGACTCGGTGGCCGAGCAGCTGGCCGTCGTCAACGAATACTTCGCCCAGGCGGCGCGCGCCGACACCCGCCTGCGCTACGAAACCGAACACCAGAACAACAACGCGGAAGACATGCTGCCCGCCTCACGGCTAGCGGCATAAAGGGGAACTTCAAAATGATCGAAGAAAACGAAATCGCCGCCTGCATGCGGCGGTCGCTCAACCGCTATTTCAAGGACCTCGACGGCGAGACGCCGAGCGAGATCTACGGCATGGTGCTGAGCGCGGTGGAAAAGCCGCTCCTGGCCTACATTCTCGATCGCGCCGAAGGCAACCAGACCCGCGCCGCCGACATGCTCGGCATCAACCGCAATACCCTGCGCAAGAAAATGCGCGAACACGGCCTCTCCGAATAAACCATCATGACTATTGCCACCTCGAAAATACAGCGCGCCCTGCTCTCCGTGTCGGATAAAACCGGCCTCGTCGATTTCGCCCGCGCGCTGGCCGATGCCGGCGTCGAACTGCTTTCCACTGGCGGCACCGCCAAGGCCCTGCGCGACGCCGGCCTGGCGGTGATCGACGTCAGCGAATACACCGGCTTCCCGGAAATGCTCGACGGCCGCGTCAAGACGCTGCACCCCAAGGTGCACGGCGGCATTCTGGCGCGGCGCGACCTGCCCGACCATGTCGCCACCATGACCGCCCACGGCATGGGCTACATCGACCTGGTGTGCGTGAATCTCTACCCCTTCGTCGCCACCGTGTCGAAACCGCATACGCTCGACGACGCCATCGAGAACATCGACATCGGCGGCCCGGCCATGGTGCGCTCGTCGGCCAAGAACTACCGCCATGTCGCCATCGTCACCGACCCCGCCGACTATCCGGCGCTGGTGTCCGAAATGCAGGCGAACGGCGGCGCGTTGACCGACGCCACCCGTTTCAGCCTGGCGAAGAAAGCGTTTTCCCACACCGCCGAATACGATGGCGCCATCAGCAACTACCTCACCGCATTGAACGAAAACAATGAACGCGAGGCCTTCGGCGAGAAGCTGAACCTGCAGTTCAGCCGTGCGCAGACCTGCCGCTACGGCGAAAACCCGCACCAGGCCGGCGCCTTCTACGTCGAGGCCAACGCACCTGCCGGCACCATCGCCACGGCGCGCCAGCTCCAGGGCAAGGAACTCAGCTACAACAACATTGCCGACACCGACGCCGCGCTCGAATGCGTGAAACTGTTCGACGCCGCGCCCGCCTGCGTCATCGTCAAGCACGCCAACCCCTGCGGTGTGGCCTACGGCGCCAATCTGCTGGAAGCCTACGACCGCGCCTACCAGACCGATCCCGAGTCGGCCTTCGGCGGCATCATCGCCTTCAACGGCCGCCTCGATGGCGCCACCGCTGCCGCCATCGTCGAGCGCCAGTTCGTCGAGGTCATCATCGCGCCGGAAGTCAGCCCCGAAGCCTCCGCCGCGGTGGCCGCCAAGAAAAACGTGCGCCTGCTCGAATGCGGCACCTGGAGCGGGTCCGTGGCCCAGCTCGACATGAAGCGCGTGGCCGGCGGCCTCCTGGTGCAGGACGCCGACGTGTTGCTCAACGCTGAATTGAAAGTCGTCACCCAGCGCGCGCCCTCTGAAAAAGAGATGGACGATCTGCTGTTCGCCTGGCGCGTCGCCAAGTTCGTCAAATCCAACGCCATCGTTTACGCGCGCGACCGCATAACCGTCGGCGTCGGCGCGGGACAGATGAGCCGCATCAACTCCGCGCGCATCGCCGCGATCAAGGCCGAGCACGCCGGCCTCGCAGTGCCCGGCTCGGTGATGGCAAGTGATGCCTTCTTCCCCTTCCGCGACGGCATCGACCAGGCTGGCGCGGCCGGCATCAAGGCGGTGATCCAGCCCGGCGGCTCGATGCGCGACGACGAAGTCATCGCCGCGGCCAACGAGCACGGCATCGCGATGGTGTTCACCGGAACGCGGCATTTCAGGCATTGATTCAGTGAAGGGGGAAGGGTAAAGGGGGAAGGGTGTCGCCACAGGCCGCGTCGGTTTTCCCTTCACCCTTCACCCTTCACCCTTCACCCTTCACCCTTCACCCTTCACCCTTCCCCCTCCACCCAAACATGAAACTCCTAGTCATCGGCTCCGGCGGACGCGAACACGCACTGGCGTGGAAGCTCGCGCAATCCCCCCGCGTCTCGCAGGTTTTCGTCGCGCCCGGCAACGGCGGCACGGCGACGGAAGACGGCATCGTCAATGTCGCCCTGACCGATATTCCGGCCCTGGTCGAATTCGTGCGCGCCGACAGCGACATCGCGCTGACCGTGGTCGGCCCCGAAGCGCCGCTGGCGGCCGGCGTGGTCGATGCCTTCCGCGCAGCCGGGCTGAAGATTTTCGGCCCCACCCAGGCCGCCGCCCAGCTTGAAAGCTCGAAGGATTTCGCCAAGCAGTTCATGGCACGCCACCGCATTCCCACCGCCGCCTTCGGCACCTTCACCGACGCCGCTGCGGCGCATGCCTATATCGATGCGCAGGGCGCGCCCATCGTGGTGAAGGCCGACGGGCTCGCCGCCGGCAAGGGCGTGGTGGTCGCCGCCACGGCGGATGAAGCGCACGCCGCGGTCGACGCCATGCTCGCCGGCAACAGCATGGGCGACGCCGGCCACCGCGTGGTGATCGAGGAATGCCTGCTCGGCGAGGAAGCCAGCTTCATCGTCATGGTCGACGGCGCGCACGTGCTGGCGCTCGCATCGAGCCAGGACCACAAGCGCCTCGGCGACGGCGACACCGGGCCCAATACCGGCGGCATGGGCGCCTATTCGCCGGCCCCGGTGGTTACCCCGCAACTGCACGCGCGCATCATGCGCGAAGTGATCACGCCCACCGTCGAGGGCATGGCGGCCGACGGCATCCGCTACACCGGCTTTCTCTACGCCGGCATCATGGTCGGCGCAGATGGCGCACCCAAGGTGCTCGAATTCAACTGCCGCATGGGCGACCCGGAAACCCAGCCGATCATGATGCGGCTGAAGTCCGACCTCGTCGGCCTGGTGGAAGCCGCCATCAACGGCACCCTCGACCAGGTCGAAGCCGAGTGGGACCGCCGCACCGCACTTGCCGTAGTGCTGGCTGCCAAGGGCTATCCCGATGCGCCGCAAAAGGGCGCGGTCATCAGCAGCCTGCCCGCTGCGGCCGACGACCTCCACATTTTTCATGCCGGCACCGCGGTGCAGGACGGCCAGACCGTGGTGAGCGGCGGCCGCGTGCTGGCAGTCACCGCGCTCGGCGACAGCGTGCGCATGGCGCAGCAGCGCGCCTACGAGGCGGTGGCGCACATCCGTTTCGACGGCATGCAGTTCCGCCGCGACATCGGCTGGCGCGCGCTCGACCGCAAAAAATGAGGCGCCCGCGGTGAGCAACGACGCGGCAGCCTTGCAGGCGCATTTACGGCGCGGCGGCCTCATCGCCTATCCGACCGAATCCTGCTACGGCCTCGGCTGTGACCCGCGCAACCCGCGCGCGCTCGCGCGCCTGATCCGCCTGAAGGGCCGCAGCGCCGCCAAGGGCATGCTCCTGATCGCCGACCATTTCAAACGGCTGCTGCCCTTCATGTGTCCTCTGCGCCCGGCCGACCTGACACGGATGCAGCGCAGCTGGCCCGGCCCGGTAACCTGGGTGGTGCCGGCCTCCGCCACCTGTTCGCCGCTGCTCACCGGCGGCCGTGCCACCATCGCCGTGCGCGTCACCGCCCACCCCGGCGCCGCCCGCTTGTGCCGCAGCGCCGGCATGGCGCTGGTCTCCACCAGTGCCAACAAAAGCGGCCAGAAACCTGCTAAAACTGCAGCAGAATGCCGCAGAATATTCGGCGCGCGGGTGCGTGTCATGCCCGGCCGCATCGGCGCGCGCAAACGCCCCTCCACCCTGATCGACCTTGCAACCGGAACCGTGCTGAGACCCTGATGTCCGCTACCTTCGATACCGCCGCCGTCAAATCCTATCTGCTCGACCTGCAGGCCCGCATCGTCGCGGCGCTCGAAGCGGCCGACGGCCTGCCCTTCCGCTCCGATGCCTGGGAGCGGCCCGAAGGCGGCGGCGGCATTTCGCGTCTGATCGAAGAAGGCCGCGTGCTGGAGCGCGGCGGGGTGAATTTCTCGCACGTGCTGGGCAGCCAGCTGCCGCCGTCAGCCAGCGCGCACCGGCCCGAACTCGCCCGCCGCCGCTGGGAGGCGATGGGCGTCTCACTGGTGCTGCACCCGCGCAACCCCTACGCGCCGACGGTACACATGAACGTGCGCTGCTTCGTCGCGATGAAGGACGGCGAGGATCCGGTGTGGTGGTTCGGCGGCGGCATGGACCTCACGCCCTACTACGGCTTCGAAGAGGACGCGCAGCATTTTCACGCCACCTGCAAGACCGCGCTCGATCCCTTCGGTGCCGACCTGCATCCGCGCTTCAAGCAGTGGTGCGACAGCTACTTCTTCCTCAAGCACCGCAACGAGCCGCGCGGCATCGGCGGCGTGTTCTTCGACGACTTTGCCGAGGGCGGCTTCGAGCACGCCTTCGGCATGACGCGCGCGGTCGGCGATGCCTTCCTCGATGCCTACCTGCCGATCCTGGAACGCCGCAAGGCCATCGAATACGGCGAGCGCGAGCGCGACTTCCAGGCCTACCGGCGCGGACGCTATGTCGAATTCAACCTGGTGTACGACCGCGGCACCCTGTTCGGCCTGCAGTCGGGCGGGCGCACCGAATCGATCCTGATGTCGCTGCCGCCGATCGTGAAATGGCGTTACGACTGGCACCCCGAACCCGGCACCCCCGAAGCGCGGCTTTACACCGACTTCCTGACCGCGCGCGACTGGGCCTGATCGATGCACCGGGTCCCGCGCCGCATCCTCATTGGATTCGGCATCCTGCTGTTGCTGATCGGGCTGATCGGGCTCATTACCTGGGAACTGTTGTCCTCGGCACTGGAAGCCCGCTACCTCGCCAAAACCGCGCAAAACATGACCTGGCAAATCCGCCCGGGGCCGTCCGAGCGCATCCGCTACCCGGGACAGGGGCCGTATGACGTGCGCCTCGGCTACAGCAAGCTGCCGGATTATCTGGAACGGCTGCAAAAAGCAGGCTGGCAGATCGACGAGCAGGCGCGGATCAGCCTGCAGATGGCACGCGTGGCCGACCTCGGTCTGTTCCTGCCCTACAAGGAAAAGGATCAAGCCGGCTTCAGCCTGCTCGACAGCGACGGCACCCCGCTCTACCGGGCGAAGTACCCCACCCGGATTTACGGCAGCTTCGACGAGATACCCAAGGTGCTGGTGGATGCCCTGCTCCACATCGAAAACCGCGAACTGCTGACCGAGCAGTTCCCCACCCGCAATCCTGCGGTGGAGTGGGATCGCCTCGCCCAGGCCGTGCTGGAAAAAGGCATCAGCCTGGTCGACCGCAACCGCAACGTGCCGGGCGGCAGCACGCTGCCCACGCAGATCGAGAAATACCGCCATTCGCCGGAAGGCCTGACCGGCAGCATGCGCGAGAAGCTGCGCCAGATGAGCACCGCAAGCCTGCGCGCCTACCTCGACGGCCCCAACACGCTGCCGATGCGCCGGCACACCGTGATGGCCTACCTCAACACGGTTCCGCTTTCGGCGGCGCCGCGGTTCGGCGAAGTGCACGGCATCGGCGACGGCCTGTGGGCCTGGTACGGCCTAGACTTCGAAGAGATCAACCTCACCCTTCAATTGTACGAAGACCGAAACGATCCCGCCAAGAACGGCAAGCCCCCCGCGCAAGACGACCCCGCCTATGCCAGCGCACTGAAGCATGCGCTGTCGCTGATCGTGGCGGAACGCCGCCCGTCGTATTACCTCGCGGCTAACCGCAAGGCGCTCGACGCGCTCACCGACGACCATCTCGACCTGCTGGCCAATGCCAACCTGATTTCGCGCGAGTTGGCCGAGCAGGCCAAGCAAGTTCGGCTGCGCACCACCCGCCAGCGCAGCGACCCGCCGCCTGCGCGCTTCGTCGATCAGAAAGCCGCCAACGCGCAGCGCATCCGCGTCGCTGCACTGCTGGGCGAACCGCGACTGTACGACCTCGACCGGCTCGACCTGCAGGTCGATACCAGCATCAACCAGCCCGCGCAAAAAATTGTCAGTCGCTATCTGCAAGGCCTGGCCAAATCGGAAGCCGCCGCCGCGTCGGGCCTGATCGGGCATCGCCTGCTGTCGCCCAGCAATCCGCTGGACGAAGTGATCTACAGCTTCACGCTGTATGAAAAAACCCCGCAGGGCAATCTGCTGCGAATCCAGGCCGACAACCTCAACCAGCCGTTCGACATCAACAGTCAGGCGCGGCTCGACCTCGGCTCCACCGCCAAGCTGCGCACCCTGGTCACCTATCTGGAAATCGTTGCGCGGCTGCACGCCGAGTACCGCACGCTCGGCGACGACACGCTCGCCCAGAAAGCACAGCCGCAGCGCGACGTGCTGGCGCAATGGATGGCCGAGCGCCTGCTCGCCAACCGCAACGAAACGCTTACAGCCACGCTCGAAGCGGCAATGGAGCGCCGCTATTCCGCCGCGCCGGAACCCTTCTTCACCGGCGGCGGCCTGCACCACTTCGCCAACTTCGACGCCAAGGACAACAGCCGCGTGATGGATGTGTGGGAGGCCACGCGCAACTCGGTCAACCTGGTGTACATCAGCATGATGCGCGACATCATCCGCCATTACGCCAGCAGCACGCCGGGGGCGGCGGCGCGCATCATCGACGATGCCAGCAACCCGCTGCGGGAAACCTATCTCGCCCGCTTCGTCGACCGCGAGGGCCGCGTATTCATCAGCCGTTTCTACCAGCGTCACCGCAACCTGGGCGCCGAGCAGATGGCGGCCGATCTCTATACCCGCATCGGCCTCAACCCGCGGCGTTTTGCAGCCGTGTTCCGCTACCTGGAACCGCAGGCGGACTTCGAAGCCTTCGTTCTGGCCCTACACACGCATGTGCCGGCCAGCACCAGCCTGAGCCAGAAGACGCTCGAGTCGCTGTACCAGACGCACGCGCTCAGCGCCTACAGCCTCACCGACCGCGGCTACATCTCGCAAATCCACCCGCTCGAACTGTGGGTGGTGAAAACGCTGCGTTCCCAGCCGGCCATCGACCTCAAAAGTCTGCAGGACGCTGGCGGCGGCGTGCGCCTCGAGGTCTACGACTGGCTGTTCGACACCAGCCGCAAGAACGCACAGGACAGCCGCATCCAGTCGCTGCTCGAGGTCGAGGCCTTCGACCGCCTGCTGGCCGACTGGAAGCGGCTGGGCTACCCGTTCGACACGATCACCCCGTCCTATGCCACTTCGATCGGCAGTTCGGGCGACCGTCCCGCGGCGCTGGCCGAGCTGATGGGCATCCTGATCAACGACGGCGTGCGCGCGCCGATCGTCAGCCTCACCGGCCTGCGCTTTGCTGCCGACACGCCCTACGAAACCCGCCTGTCGCCACGCCCGATCAAGGGTGAACGCCTGATGCCGGCCGAAGTTGCGCGCACCGCGCGCCGTGCGCTGGCCCAGGTGGTGGAAACCGGCACGGCCGTTCGCCTGGCGGGCGCACTCAAATATCCGGACGGCCAGGCGCTTACCGTCGGCGGCAAAACCGGCACCGGCGACCACCGCTTCGAGCGCTACGGCCCCAACGGCCAGCTGCTCGAATCGCGCGTGGTCAACCGCACCGCCACCTTCGTCTTCTACCTGGGCGACAGCCACTTCGGCACGCTGACCGCACTGGTGCGCGGCGAGCAGGCCGGCCAGTTCGGCTTCACCAGCTCGCTCACCGCGCAGATCCTGAAAACCCTGCTGCCGCAATTCAAACAGCACCTGAACCTGCAGCCGCCAGCCCCGCCCGAGGTCGTCGAGGAAGCAACGCCTGCCGCCGCGCCGGTGCCCGTCGCCCCGACTGCGCCGGCACGCGAGAAGCCCGATGGCGCCACCAGCCAAGCCGATCCCCCCGTCAAGCAGCCGGATCCGGTCCAAGGTGGCTTCCCCGAGGACCTCGAACCCAGCATCGTGCCGCTGCAGCCGTGAACCCCAGGCTTGGGATCACGCTCAAATCGGATATGCTGAACTTCGGAAACCCGATCATCACGCCATGAAAGACAACATCCAGCCCCTGATCCAGCACACCCCGCCCGATGCGGGCAACGTCAGCATCCCGGCGTTGCGGGTGCTGTCGGAGATCACCACCAGCCTGTCGACCGATTCCAACGTCGAACAGCTGCTGGGGCGCTTTCTGTCGACCATGATCCGCCTGGCGGGCGCGCAGGCGGGCGCGGTGCGCGTCATCACCGACGACCGCACTCATTTGCGGCTGATCGGCTCGGTGGGCCTGCCGCCCGAACTGGTCGAGCACGAGAACCTGGTCAGCGTCGATTGCGGCGTGTGCGGCAAGGCCGCGCGCGAAGTCACGGTGAGCAGCTGGAACAACGTCGCCTTCTGCAAGCGGCAGGCCAACGATCCCTATTTCAGCGGCAGCTGCAACACCGTGGTGGCGGTGCCGCTGATGCACAAGAACCAGGTCATGGGCGTCTACAACCTGTTCCTGGAAGAAGGCCATGTCGTCCCCGAGGACGTGCGCCTGCTGTTCCGCTCGATCAGCGAGCACCTCGGCATCGCCCTCGAAAACGCGCGGCTGACGCGCGAGAACATGCGCATCTCGCTGATGAACGAGCGCCAGATGCTGGCCAACCAGATCCACGATTCGCTGGCGCAGACGCTGGCCTACGCCAAGATGCGGCTCACCGTGTTGAGCGACGCGATGCGCCACGAGGACTACCCCAAGGCCAACCGCTACCTGGGCGACGTCGAGGAAGCCGTCGATCTTGCCTACGCCGACCTCAGAGACCTCATCACCCAGTACCGCGACCGCATCAACCCGCGCGGGCTGGTGCCGGCAATCCAGGAACTGGCCAAGAGCTTCCGCAAGAAAGCCAACGCCGACGTCGATTTCCTCAACCTGGTGCAGGACGTGAACCTCACCCCCGACGAGGAAATCCAGGTCTTCCACATCATCCAGGAATCGCTCTACAACATCGCCAAGCACGCCCGCGCGCGCCATGTCGTCATCACCTTCGACCTGGAAAACGGCCAGTACATCGTCAACGTCGCCGATGACGGCGTAGGCGTGCAAAAGAAAAACGACGAGTCGTCCACCATGGGCAAGAGCTTCGGGCTGACCATCATGCGCGAGCGCGCCGCCAAGCTGGATGGCAAGCTCATCGTCGAGTCGCGTCCCGCCGGCGGCACCGTCATCCGCCTGGTGTTTCCCCAGCGCAAGAGCGAGCACACCGCATGAGCCACACCCGCATCATCCTCGTCGACGACCACACCCTGTTCCGCAAAGGCCTGGCCGAACTGCTCGAGCAAAGCGGCGAGATCGAAGTCACCGCCTTCACCGGCAAGCCGGAAGAGGTCGAGATGCTGCTGAAAGCACACCGCCCCGACGTCCTCATCCTCGACCTCAACATGCCCGGCACCGACGGCATCACCCTGATGCAACAACTGCGCGCCGACGGCTTCGAGCAGCCCATCCTCATCCTTACCCTTTCCGAGGCCGAAGACGACCTCGCCCGAGCCCTGCGCGCCGGCGCCAACGGCTATCTATTGAAGAGCATGGAACCCGACGAAGTCGTCGACGCCATCCTGCGCGCCCAGCGCGGCGAAACCGTCGTCGCCCCCGCCATGACCGCCAAGCTCGTCAACCTGTACGACAAGAAGGGCCAGGACTCCACCTCCCTGCTCGACGCCCTGACCCCGCGCGAACGCGAAATCCTTTCCCACCTGTCACGCGGCGAATCCAACAAGGCCATCGCCCGCACCCTCGACATCAGCCACGACACCGTCAAACTGCACGTGCGGCATATTCTGGCCAAGCTTAATTTGTCTTCAAGGGTGGAAGCGGCGGTGTTTGCGGTGGAGCACCGGGTCGCGCCGGGGGGGCGAGGCGAGGGGCGGTAAAAGCGAAAGACACTACTGTGCCACATCTACTGTTCCGGCCATTCGATAAGGTCATATGGTTTTGTTAAGCAATGACCACATGGTTCGCGCAACCCAAGGGGAGAAAATGGCAGTTCCAACATACGACAAGTTCATTGAACCGCTTCTTCGATTCCTAGCCTCACACCCAGATGGTGCGCCGGCACGTGACGCACATGAGGCGGCGGCGGCTGCACTTAATGTGGCCGAAACTGACAAGCAGGAGTTGCTACCAAGCGGCTCTCAGCCGGTCTATAAAAACCGGGCAGGCTGGGCACACGACCGATTAAAGCGTGCGGGTCTATCCAGCAGCACCCGTCGCGGATACTGGAAACTCACAGAAAATGGATTTGCCTACGCACAGAATCATACCGCCCCGCTGTCGCCCAACAACGTTGAGCAACTAGCAATTGGTTTTATGGACGTACGCTTAAAACCTTCTACAGGTGAGGAGTCACTCGCTTCACCCAATTTCGTTCATCCGCCGGTACCAGTGTCTGCAGCAGCTAGTCCAGACGATCGTCTTGGCGACGCAATTACTGAACTCCGGCGTTCGGTCGCTGCTGAACTGCTAGATGTGCTCGCCACCGTGTCACCCTCATACTTTGAAACAATTGTTTTGGATCTACTTCATCGCATGGGTTACGGCGCCAGTCGTGCAGACATTCAACGAGTAGGCGGATCGGGCGATGGTGGAATCGACGGTGTGATTTCACTCGATAAACTTGGGTTGGAAAAAGTGTATGTTCAAGCCAAGCGATGGCAGCAAACAGTTGGCCGACCTGAAGTTCAAGCCTTCTATGGAGCATTAGCAGGCCAGCGTGCCCACAAAGGTGTCTTCATTACCACTTCTAGCTACACATCCCAGGCAGTTGAGTTTGCAAAGTCTATCGAGCGCATTGTTCTAGTTGATGGGCCACGCCTAGTAGAACTGATGATGGACCATGAGGTAGGTGTGTCTACGAGAACCATCAAAGTGCCCAAGATTGATAGCGATTACTTTGATGAAGAATCGGTCTGAAAATAATTGCTTGGTATAAAACCACCAACTTTGCACTACGACCACACCCCCGGCCGCGTCGTGAAGCTGTCCAGCACCCGCAGGTAGCTGGCGCGCGCGACGACCGAGGGGTCGGGCAGGTTCTGCTGGCTCATGCTGCCCTTCATCTGGGCGACCGATTCGTATTCCTTTTCCTCCATCCAGTTCTGCATCGCCGCGAGGATCTGGGTGAGCTTGTCGGGGCCGTGTTTCAGCAGACACGACGCCAGATGGACGACGTCGGCGCCGGCCAACAAGAGCTTCAGCGCCTCGCTTTCGCTGTGGACGCCGCCGGTGGCGGCGAGCGTCAAGCGGGTGCGGCCGTGCAGGATGGCGATCCAGCGGATGCGCAGCAGCGCTTCTTCGGCGCTGGACAGATGCAACTGGTCGGTCATGCGCAGTTCGTCGAGGTCGATGTCGGGCTGATAGAAGCGGTTAAACAGGGCGATGCCCTGCGCGCCGGCTTTTTCAAGTTGCTGCACGACATGCGGCAGCGAGGAAAAGAAGGGCGACAGCTTCATCACGATGGGCAGGCTCACCACGCGGCGCAATTCGGTCAGCAGTTCGACGTAGCGGTTTTCCACCGCATAGCCGGACAGACCCGCATCGGCGGCGACATGGTAGACGTTGAGTTCCAGCGCGTCGGCGCCGGCCAGTTCGAGCTCGCGGCCGAGTTCCACCCAGCCCGACGGCGACACGCCGTTCAAGCTCGCCACCACGGGGATTTCAAGACGGCGCTTGAGCTGATGCAGATGCGAGAGATAGCGCTCGAGCCCGCCCTGGAAGTCGCCGTGGTCGGGCAGGAAGCCGTCCGATTCGGCATGACCGAGGTCGGCGTGCGTAAGGAAGCGGTCGAGCATCGCATCTTCGGCCTGCAGCTCCTCCTCGAACAGCGAGTACATCACCAGCGCGGCGGCGCCGGCATCCTCCAGACGCAGCGCGGTGTCGATCGATTTCGACAGCGGCGAAGCCGAAGGCACCAGCGGATTCTTGAGCTTGAGGCCGAGGTAGTCGGTGGAAAGGTCGATCATGTCAGGCGTCCTTTTTGGATTCGTCGGCATGGCCCGCTGCCATGTTCTGATAGGCCTTGAAGCGCCGCTCGGCGTCCTGCTGCGCCTGTTCGAGGAAACGCTGCGCCGCCTCCGGGTGGCTGCGCGCGAGCATGGCGAAGCGGGTTTCGGATTCCATGAAGGCCTTGATCGGCTGGCTGGGGGCGGCGGAATCGAGCTTGAAGGGATTGCCGCCCGCCTCCGCCAGGCGCGGATCGAAGCGCATCAGCGGCCAGTGACCGCTCTTCACCGCCAGTTCCTGCTGGCGCTGGTTATAGAGCATGTCGTAGCCGTGAGCGATGCAAGGGCTGTAGGCGATGATCAGCGACGGCCCGGGGTAGGCCTCGGCTTCGTGGAAGACGCGCAAGGTCTGCACGTCCTTGGCGCCGTAGGCGACGGTCGCCACATAGACGTGGCCGTAGTCGCTGGCGAGCTTGGCGAGGTCTTTCTTCGCGGTGGCCTTGCCGCCGGCGGAGAACTTGGCGACGGCGCCGATGGGCGTGGCCTTGGAAGTCTGGCCGCCGGTGTTGGAATAGACCTCGGTGTCGAGCACCAGGATGTTGACGTCGTAGGGCAGCGCGAGCACATGGTCGAGGCCGCCGTAGCCGATGTCGTAGGCCCAGCCATCGCCGCCGATGATCCACACCGAGCGGCGGATCAGCCATTCGGCGACGGCGGCGAGTTCCTTCGCGCGGGGATGTTTCGACGTGGCGAGCTTGCCCATCAGCGCCGCGACGCGGCTGCGCTGGTCGACGATGCCGGCTTCCTCGCGCTGGTCGGCGTTGACCAGCGCGTCGGCAAGATCGCCGCCGATTTCACCGGCCAATTCGCGCACCAGCTGTTGCGCATAGGCCATCAACTGGTCCGAGCTGAGCCGCATGCCGAGGCCGAATTCGGCGTTGTCCTCGAACAGCGAATTGCTCCACGCCGGGCCGCGGCCGGCGCCGTTGACGGTATACGGCGTGCTCGGCAGATTGCCGCCGTAGATCGACGAGCAGCCGGTGGCGTTGGCGATCAGCATGCGGTCGCCGAACAGTTGCGTGGCGAGCTTGATATAGGGCGTTTCGCCGCAGCCGGCGCAGGCGCCGGAGAACTCGAACAGCGGGTCGAGCAGCATGGAGCCCGGGATGGTGCCGTGCTTGATCAGACTGCGGTCGAACTCGGGCAGCTTGAGGAAGAAGGCGAGGTTGTCGCGCTCGGCGTCGCGCAGCGGATCGACCGCTGCCATGTTCACCGCACGGCGGCTGACATTGGACTTGTCGTGGATGGGACAGGCCTCGACGCAGTCGCCGCAACCGGTGCAGTCTTCCGCCGCCACCTGATAGCTGATGTGGGTGCCGACGGGAAAATCCTTGCTCTTCGCCGGGACGTGCTTGAAGGTCGGCGGCGCGGCGGCGGCGTCTTCGGCCTTGAAGGCGCGTGCGCGAATGGCGGTATGCGGGCAGACGAACACGCACTTGCCGCACTGGGTGCAAAGGTCGGCGTCCCACACTGGGATTTCCAGCGCGATGTTGCGCTTTTCAAAACGCGCGGTGCCAAGCGGATAGGTGCCGTCGGCGGGCAGGCGCGACACCGGCAGACTGTCGCCGTGGCCGTGGTAGATCGGCAGGGTGAGGTCGCGCACGAAGTCGGGAAGCGTGCCGTCATGCTGGCGCACGCCGGCATCCAGTTCAATTTCGGCTGGATTCCGGCTTTCTCCGGAATGAGGAATGACGACCTGATGCAGTTCCGCCAACGTCGTGTCGATCGCCTTGTAGTTCAGCTCGACCAGCCGCTTGCTCTTCCTGCCGTAGGTCTTGTCGACCGCCTGCTTGATCGCGGCGATCGCCTCGTCCTTCGGCAGGATGCCGGAAATGGCGAAGAAGCAGGTCTGCATGATGGTGTTGATGCGCCGCCCCATGCCGGCATCAAAGGCCACGGCATAGGCGTCGATCACCCATAGCTGCAGGCGCTTTTCCAGTATCTGCGCGCGCAGTGTCTGCGGCAGCGTGTCCCACACCTGCTCTGGCTTTGCCGAGGTGTTGAGCAGGAAGACGCCCTCGGGTGCGGCGTGCGCCAGCAGCGCATAGCGGTCGATGAACATCGGCTGGTGGCAGGCGACGAAGCCGGCCATGCCGGGCTCGACCAGGTAGGTGGAACGGATCGACGCCGGGCCGAAGCGCAGGTGCGACACCGTGACGGCGCCGGACTTCTTCGAGTCGTAGACGAAATAGCCCTGGGCCTGGAGGTCGGTGGCCTCGCCGAGAATCTTGATCGAGTTCTTGTTGGCCGACACCGTGCCGTCCGCGCCCAGGCCCCAGAACACGGCGTGCTGGAGTTGCTTCGAGGCGTCGGTGCGAAAATCCGCGTCCCACGGCAGCGACAGGTGGGTGAGGTCGTCGTGGATGCCGATGGTGAATTCGCGTTTCGGCGCGGCGGCGACCAGCTCGTCGAACACGGCTTTCACCATGCCCGGGGTGAATTCCTTGCTGGCCAAACCATAGCGGCCGCCGATGACTTTAGGCATGGCTCGGGTGCCGTCGGCCGCCGCTTGCGCCAGCGTGGTCACCACATCCTTGTACAGCGGCTCGCCGTCGGAACCGGGTTCCTTGCAGCGGTCGAGCACGGCGATGGAGCTTGCCGTGGGCGGCAGCGCGGCCAGCAGCGCGCCGGGCGAAAACGGCCGGTACAGCCGCACCTTCAGCACGCCCACTTTCTCACCACGGGCAAGCAGGTGCTCGACCGTCTCGTGCACGGTCTCGGCGCCCGAGCCCATGAGCACGATCACCCGCTCGGCATCTTCCGCGCCGACGTAGTCGAACAGTTTGTAATGCCGTCCGGTGAGTTCGCCGAAGCGGTCCATCGCGTCCTGCACGATCTGCGGAAACGCGTCGTAGTAGGGGTTGGCGCGCTCGCGCGACTGGAAAAACACGTCTGGGTTCTGCGAGGTGCCGCGCAGCACCGGATGTTCGGGCGACAGCGCGCGTTCACGGTGTGCGGCGATGAGATCGGCGTCGAGCATGGCGGCGACGGTGCCGGATTCCAGCGCATCGATCTTCGCCACTTCATGCGAAGTGCGGAAGCCGTCGAAAAAATGAATCACCGGTATGCGGCCGGCGAGCGTGGCCGCCTGTGCGATCAGCGCCATGTCCTGCGCTTCCTGCGGCGAATTGGCGGCGAGCAGCGCACAGCCGGTGGCACGGCACGCCATGACATCGGACTGGTCGCCGAAGATCGACAGCGCGTGGGTGGCGATCGCGCGCGCGGCCACATGCAGCACGAAAGGCGTCAGCTCGCCGGCGATCTTGTAGAGGTTGGGGATCATCAGCAGCAGGCCCTGACTGGCGGTGAAGCTGGTGGCCAGCGCGCCGGAGGTGAGCGCGCCGTGCAGCGCGCCGGCGGCGCCGCCTTCCGACTGCATCTCGATGATTTTGGGCACCGCGCCCCACACATTGGTCCGGCCCTGCGAGGCCCATTCGTCGGCCCATTCGCCCATGCTGGAGGCGGGGGTGATGGGATAGATCGCGATCACCTCGTTGCAGAGGTAGGCAATGCGGGCAACAGCCTCGTTGCCGTCGAGGGTGAGCGTGGTTCTTGACGCTTCAGCGTCTGTAGAACCACGGCCTACCTCTTGCGGGTGGAGCGTGGTTCTTGACGCTTTATCCGAAGGTGTATCCCTTGGGACAGCGTCTGTAGAACCACGGCCTGCCCCTTGCGGGTGGAACGTAGCAGTCATGGCGGATTCTTTCAGGACATCTTCGTCTCTTATTCTAGACCCAGCTCGCCCAGCCTGTCGCGCTCGCCGCGGAAAACGCAGCCGGCGCCTGTCATGACCGAGCCAAGCGCCCGCAGCCGAAAATCCCTTTAATAACAATGAAAAAGCGCGCAGTCAAAACGTACCCCCTGGCTTCAGTTTGCCCGCAAGGGTCCGTTAAGATTTTATGACGTTCGCGGGAACCCATAATTCCAAGCCCGCGACCGACCCGGAGGAGGAGTCAGTCATGCTTAAGCTTAAAACACTCACAACCCTGCTGGGGATTTGCCTGGGCTTGTCCAGCCAAGCCTATGCAAGTGAGGACCCACTGCGAGGCAAGCCATTTTTCGACAATCGCGACAAGGTCGTCAGCATGCCCGCCGAGTGGGTCGCCAAGGACATCGCTTATGAAAAGGCGCTGCGGGATGCCGACCTGGTCATCACCCTTAACCAGGACACCTACCCGGCCCTGAAGGATGAGGTGAACCGTTACGCCAAGGCGAACGGCCTGAAGATCGTGATGCATAGCGGCACCTGCGGGACCTCGGCCGGCAAGCTGATGAACAAGTCGATCAACAGCGGCGCTTTTTGTTGCCCGCCGGGCGATACCGATCGCCTGCCCGGACTGGAATACCACACCCTTGCCATCACGGCGGTGGCGGTCATCGTCAACAGCCAGAATCCACTCGACAACATCAGCCTCGACGAGGCCCGCGATATCTTTCGCGGCAAGCTGCGCCACTGGGGGGATCTGAAAACCCTGAACGCACTGAGCGGCCCGATTGCCACCACCGCCCGCCTGCATTGCAAGTCCCGCCCCGGTCACTGGACCCTGTTGCTGGCCAAGCAGGAACAGTTCAGCCCGACGCTGAAGGAAGTCGGCGTCATCCCCGACCTGGTGACCAAGGTGGCGCGGGAACGCAATGCCGTCAGCATCGAGACGCCGTTCATGGTGAAGGAGTACAGCAAACCGGGGGCGGTGAAGCTGCTCAAGATCGACGGCCGCTCACCCACCGACGTGGCCTATGTCGCGTCAGGCCAATACCCGTTTTATCGCACCTTCAACATGACCACCTGGAGCCGGGACAGCAAGCGTGAACAGACCCTGAAGCTCATCCATCACCTGCGCGATTTCATCGAACGCGACCATCAGCGCTCCAGCCTGGTGCCGGTCTCCATGCTGAAGGCGGCCGGCTGGAAGTTCGCGGGCGACGAGCTGGTGGGCGAACCGTCCGGGAAAATCCTGGCGCAGCATCCGCCCGCCGCCCATTAACGGGGCCAGCATGTTCAAGGGGTGCGGCCTTACGCTCAAGATGTTGATCCTCACCGCCCTGCTCGGCATGGCGGTGTGGCTCATTTCGGACGGCTATCAGACCCACGCGCTGAAGCAGATCTTCAACGAAAAGCTCGCCGAGCGTTTTAGCGTCGAGGCGGAGGAACATCGCTCGCGCTTCGACCGGCAGGTGAAGATCTACAGCCAGACCGCCAAGCTTCTGGCGGGGACGCATCAGCTGTACAGCCATCTCGACCAGACGGACTGGCGCGAGGGCGCCGGCAGGCCGCTGGTGCGGCATGAAGACACGCCCTCCTGGATGCCCGCGCATTCGATCCTGCGCCAGTTCGTGATGCCGCGCTACACGATTCTGCTGAACGCACAGGGCGCGGCACGGGAGCTTTTCAACTGGGATCGCTCCGAACCCCCGGCGCTGTTGCTGTCGCCCTCGCCCCTGCTGCTGGCACTGTCGGACAACCAGAGCTATTTGACCATGCTGGATTCGAAACCTCACCTGGTCACCTCGGAACCGGTTCACATTCGCGGCCAGCATGTCGCCACGCTGTTGCTGGCGACGCCGATCGACAGCGAATTCCTGCGCGAGTCGCAGTCCCTCGCCACCACGGCGCATACCGTTGCGCTGCTGTCTGAGGATGCCGAGACCATCCTGGTCAGCAGCGATCCGGAGCAGATCCCGAGCGGCATACACCTCGCCGAACTCAGCGGCGTTTATCAGACCGTGGGCAAGGGTTTCTTTGATTACGGTTCGAGCGATGTCGTCATCCGCTTCGTCTCCTTCATTCCCTTGCAGGAGGTGCAGGACCTGACCCAGGCGGTGCTGAACCGGGCTCGCCAACAACGCTCGCTGGCGACCGCGGCCTATGTGCTGGCCTTCATGCTGATCATGTTCTTCCTCACCCGCCGCCTGCGTGCGATGACCGACCGGGTGGTCGAGTTTTCCAAGAACATGGCGATCCACCAGCCGCAGATTGCCACCAACAATGAACTCGACATTCTCGAGGATCGCTTCAAGACCCTGACCAGTGCGATCAAGCGCGAGACCGAAGCGCTGGAATATCAGGCCTCGCATGACCCGCTGACCGATCTGCCCAACCGCAAGATGCTGAACGAGCGCCTGCAGAATGCGCTGATCCGCAGCGGCTTCACCAAATTGCCCCTGGTGCTGATCATCAGCGACCTGGATCACTTCAAGGAGATCAACGATACCCTCGGCCACCATGTCGGCGACCTGGTGCTGCAGCAGGCGGCCGAGCGCCTCTACAAGGCGGTTCGCAAGGCCGACACGGTGGCACGACTGGGCGGCGACGAATTCAGCATCCTGTTGCCGGATACCTCGATGGAGCAGGCGCAAAAAATCGCACAACAGATCGGCCGGGTCTTCGAAGTGCCTTTTCTGGTGGACGGGCACAGCCTGACGGTGGGCATCAGCATCGGCATGGCCGAGTCCCCCACCCATGGCGATGACGTGAACATCCTGATGCAACGCGCCGACGTTGCCATGTACAGCGCCAAGCAGAGCAACACCGTCTTTGCGGTCTACGATCCCAGCACCGACACCCATCATGTCGGCCGACTGGCACTGCTGTCCGACCTGCGCAACGCCATCGACCATGCGGGGCTAGACCTACACTACCAGTGCAAGCTCGATGTCGGCAGCGGGAAGATCATCGGCACCGAAGCCCTGCTGCGCTGGAACCATCCGGAGCGCGGCATGATCCAGCCGGACGAAGTCATTCCGCTTGCGGAACAAACCGGGCTGATCCGGCCGCTGACCTACCTGGTGGTGAAAAAGGCCCTGCAGGCGTGCGCACGCTGGCGCGAGCAGAACCTGGACCTGACGGTTGCCATCAACCTGTCGGCGCAGTGTTTGCATGACGACATGCTGATCGAAACGCTGCGCGAGACCCTACACCAGTACAGGTTGCCCCCTTCCTGCTGCATCCTGGAGCTGACCGAGAGCGCCATCATGATCGACCCGATCCGGGCCAAGACCGTGCTGATGGAACTCCATTCGATCGGTGTCCGCATTTCGGTGGACGATTTCGGGACCGGCTATTCCTCGCTGGCCTATCTCAAGCAGCTGCCCATCAGCGAAATCAAGATCGATCGATCGTTTGTGATGGAAATGCTGGACGACGAAAACGACAGGATCATCGTGAAAGCCATCGTTGAACTGGCGCACAACCTGGGCATGAGCGTCGTGGCAGAAGGCGTGAACTCACAGGCTGCGCTGGATTTGCTGGCCACCCTGGGCTGCAACGAGGCCCAGGGCTATTTCATCAAGCGGCCGATTCCTGCCGATGAATTGCTTGCCTACCTGCACGCCAATCCCGAACTGAGCGGCCGCGACGTCAAGGCGCGCGCCAGTTCCGGCCGCTGAACTTCGCTCCTCGCGTTTCAGGCCCTGCCGCCCCGCAGCGCTTGTGTCCAGATCAGCAACGCGCCGACGAGGGCGAAGCCGGCCTGCAGCCAACCCAGCCATGGCTGCAGCACGGTGTAGATGTCGAGCATGGCAACGGTCGAGGTGACCGGGTTGAAGAGCTGTGAGATCAAGCCGGTATGGACGATCCACAACGGCCCGCCGGTGCAGCAGCTGATGTGGAAAAGATACAGAGAAGAACCGACCAGCAGCACAGCGCCGGCACCAAGTTGCAAGCGGCTTTTCCGGCCGGCGGCGCGGATGCGGGGCCAGTGCCGCACCAGCAGCACGGCAAGACCGACATGGACCACGGTCGCGTAGTTGAAGTAATACAAACGCCAAATATCCAGATCGCCATGCGACTGCACCGCAGCAATCTCGAACAGCGGCTTGTCGATCAGCAGCAACTTCAGGGTCGTGCCCGGCGCCTCCAGCAGATAGGTCGCGAAAAAGCCCGGATTGGCGAACAGGGTGGACGTGATGCGATTGGGTACATGCCCGGTCAGCAGCGCGATGAACCCCACCTCCAGCACCACCGTGCCCACGCTGATCAGCACGGCAAGGCCGGTCAGGCGCCATAAACGGGTCGCCCTGCGTGAGGGGTTCTGGTGCGTGGGATGTGGCATGTCTGGAAACCGCCTCTGTCCGGTTGCGCTCACACGTTCGGAAATTTCACGGCCAGTATACCGCCGCCCTCTTCAGCGGCCCGAAGCGCGCGGGCTGTCTGCTCAGGCCGCCAGGGTCGGGGCCGGCCGGCTGCACAAGCGGGCCAGTTCGCCGTAGCACTGGGTTTTCAGCACGTCCCGGCGCTGCATGCGTTGCGGCAGCCAGTGCAGCGCGCGCAGCCAGGCAGTGCGGCGCAAGGCCGTGTAGACGCCGTCGCGCACGGCAGGGTCTTCGCCCGCCAGCACTTCGCGAATGGCGGCGCACAACAGCGGCAGCCGGTCCTCGAAATGGATCGCGGTGGAGAAGAAATACGGCAGCCAGTCGCGAATCTGCGCCTGCGCCAGCGTCATGGCGCTGATCGGATCATCCTCGAAATCGATCGCGCCGAGTCCCTGTTCGGGCGACCACACCAGGTTGCGCGCGAAGGCCTGGCTGAGATACTGCCCGGCGCGATGCGCCTGCCCGATGTAGTCGGCGCCGCGCTGCCAGAATTCAAGCTGCGCAGCCGGATCGGCGCGGCGGATCAGGGCTTCGAGCGTGGTGTGGCCAAGGTCGGAAATCAGCAGCCAGTGCGCGTCCTGCGCCAGCAGCTGCGGCACGCGCAGACCGGCAGCGGCCAATGCCCGCAGACGATCGGCTTCGTTGCAAATGCCTGCTTCATTGCCCTGCGGCCGCACCGGTTGCAGGGCCGGGTGCTGCAACAGCCGCGCCATGCCGGCCAGCAACTGGTAACGCCAGGCGGGCGGCTGCGGCACGCTGAGCTTGAGCCACGCGGGCTGGCCCTGCCAATACACCTGAAGGATGTGCCTGCCGCTTTGCCGCAGCGCTGCCACCTGCGCGTCGAGGTCGGCGCGACTGTCAAGCTGCGGGCACGCGGGTTTCATGCCGCTCAGCGCAGGTGATCCGGCATTTCCAGCGGGGTACGGTGCGCCTGCTCGCTGTGCAGTTCAGGCTGGTACCAGCCGAGTTTCTCGCGCAGCTTGACGACGTTGCCGACGATGATGAGGGTGGGCGCCTTCAACTGGGCCGCCTCGGCCAGCGCGGGCAAGGTGTCGAGGTTGCCGGTGATGACGCGCTGGGTCGGCAGGGTGCCATGCTGGATGATGGCCGCCGGGGTGTCGGACTTCAGACCGTGCTTGATCAGCGCCTCGCACAATAGCGGCAGGCCTTTCAGCCCCATGTAGATGACGATGGTCTGGTCCTGCCGCGCGATGCCTTCCCAGTTCATGTTGAAGGTGTTTTCCTTCAGATGCCCGGTGACGAAAGCGACCGACTGCGCATAGTCGCGATGGGTCAGCGGGATGCCGGCGTAGGAAGCGACGCCGGCGGCGGCGGTGATGCCGGGCACGACCTGGAACGGCACGTTGTGCTCGACCAGGGTTTCGATTTCCTCGCCGCCGCGGCCGAAGATGAAGGGATCGCCGCCCTTCAGGCGCAGCACGCGCTTGCCTTCCTTGGCCAGGCGCACCAGCAGCAGGTTGATTTCCTCCTGCGGCACGGCGTGGTCGTCGCGCTCCTTGCCGACGTAGACGCGGTCGGCATCGCGCCGGCACATGTCGAGGATGGGCTGCGACACCAGGCGGTCGTACACCAACACGTCGGCCTGCTGCATCAGGCGCAGGGCGCGGAAGGTCAGCAGATCGGGGTTGCCGGGGCCGGCACCGACCAGATACACCTCGCCGCGGCTGATGTCGTGCTCGGCACCGTCCTTGATCATGTCCTCGAGTTGTTGCTCGGCCTCGACATCCCGCCCGGAAAACACCATTTCGGCGACCGGCGAGAGGAACACTTTTTCCCAGAAAGCGCGGCGCTGTTCCGGCTTGATCACCTCGCGCACACGGTCCTTGTAGCGCGACGCCAGCGCGCTGAGGCGGCCATAAGCGGCCGGGACCAGGGTTTCCAGGCGGGCGCGCAGCATGCGCGCGAGCACCGGCGATTCGCCGCCGCTGGACACCGCCACCATGATGGGCGAGCGGTCGATGATGGAGGGCAGGATGAAACTGCACAGCTCCGGCTTGTCGGCCACGTTCACCGGAATGTGGCGGGCGCGTGCCGCATCGGCGATGACCTGGGCAGCGGCCGCATCGTCCTCGACCACGATCACCACGTCCTTGCCGTCGAGCAGATCGGGGCTGAAGGCATCCGCTACCCGGCGCAAATGCTCGGCATGCGGCAGGCGTTCGAAGCCCGCGTGCAGCGCAGGCGCGACGACATCGAGCCGTGCGCCGGCGCGCAGCAGCAGTTCGGCCTTGCGGGCCGCGGTTTCGGAACCGCCGACGAGCAGGCAATGGCGGTCGCGCAGGTCGAGAAAAATGGGCAGGTAGTTCATCGGAATTACTCGGTGGGCGCGGCGTCGTCGATGGGTGCGTCTTCGGCGGAATACGGCGGAATGAAAATGAAGCGCAGGTCGCCCGGGCTCATTTCGACGAAGTCGAGCGTCACGCCCTGCAGATACGGCGTGCTGGACGCTGCAATCAGAATCTCGATGCCGTTGATGACCAGGTGCTCGTCGGCCTCGCGCTCGATGTCAAAGCCCATGCCGTAGTTCACGCTGCCGTCGTCTTCCTGGTAGGCGGCGACGCGCAGGATCATCTCGAACATGTCGGGATTGTTGTTGGCGGCGCGAATCTGCGCGGCGGCGGCGTCGGTGATCTTGATCATGTGCGTGTCCTCGGAAAGTTCATGTGGCAGCCCGTGTCTTGCGCGCGCGTACCTGATTTAAAAAAGGGGCAATCCACCCCAGCGGCCCGGTGCCACGCCGGTGCACATAGCCCGCCAGCAGATGATGGATTTGATATCCGTCATGCCGGCTATCGATGCCGTGTCCACGCGTCACCCAGTATGCGTATATGGAGTCGGCCGGCAGGTTTTCCAAGCTCGAATAGTGAAATTCGTGCGCGGGGATCTCGGCGCTTTCCTGCCAGCGGTCGTTGCCGGTCGGCTGCAGCCGCGCATAGCCCCGCCCGACCGGGCGATCATGCATCACGGTTTCACCCGGCACGGCACCGACCATTTCGCGCGTCATACCTTGCCAGCTGATGCTTTTAGATAGATACATGAGACCGCCGCATTCGGCGTAGGTCGGCAGGCCCGCTTCGATCGCCCGGCGGATGCTGCCGCGCAGCACGGTATTGGCTTCGAGATCGGCCATGAACACCTCGGGGAAGCCGCCACCGATGATGAGCCCATCCACGGCCGGCAGTTCGTGCTGGTTCAAGGTATCGATTTCGACCAGCTCGACGTTGTCCGCGCGCAGGGTATCCAGGTCCTCGCTGTAGTAAAACCCGAAGGCCTGATCGTGGGCGATGCCGATGCGCAGCGGTTCGGCCGTGCTTGCCGGGGGCGGTGTCTGTTCAATGGCCAGGGCCGGCGCGCTGTCGGCGATGGCCAGCAAGCGCTCCAGGTCGACCTGGGCGGCGACCCGCTCTCCGACGTGCCGGATGCGCGCCAGGGCGGCCGCTTGCTCGTTGGCCGGAACCAGGCCGAGATGGCGCTCGGCGATCTGCATGCTGGGATCATGCTGCACCGCACCGACCACCTCGATGTCGGTGTAATGCTCGATCACAGCGCGTAACTTGGCTTCATGGCGGCTGCCGCCGAGGTTGTTGAGGATGACGCCGGCGACGCGGATCTCCGGATCGAACGCCTGATAGCCGAGCAGCAGCGGCGCCACCCCGCGGGTCATGCCGCGGGCGTCGATCACCAGCACCACGGGCGCGCCCAGCAACTTGGCCAGCGCCGCGTTGCTGTTGCTGCCGTCGAGATCAAGCCCGTCGTAGAGTCCCTTGTTGCCTTCGATCAGGCTGATGCGCGCGCCGGCCGCTGCGCGGGCGAACTGCTGCTCGATCTCGTCGCGCTGCATCATGTGGAAATCGAGGTTGTAGCAAGGGCGCTGCGCCGCCATCCCCAGCCACAGCGGATCGATGTAGTCGGGCCCTTTCTTGAAGGGCTGCACCGCATGGCCGCGCGCGTTCAGCGCTGCACACAGGCCGAGCGTGAGCGTCGTCTTGCCGGACGATTTATGCGCAGCAGAAATGAAGACGCGGGGCATAAGAGCCCCGCGCCGGGAAGAATCGTTTGAGGTGTCTTGCGGGTTCATGCTGGCCAATCCCCTGCCTGGCGATCAGCCGGCAGGTTCATGCAAATCAATGTTCCAGCTTGGCGACGGTAGCGTCGTCCAGGCTAGCCGGCAGCAGGCGCAGCACCTTGACTGCAAACGTAGTGACCAGCAAGGCAATGGCGACGCCACCGAGCCCGAGGAACAACTCGGGCAGGCTAGGCGTGTAGCTGTTCACGACGCCATCATAGAAACTGCTTTTCTCGATCAGGCCGGGGAACATGTCGAGCGGGTAAGCCTGCGCGCCGATAATGGTGACGTACATCTGGGCCATGCCGCCGGCGATGATGAGGGCGCAGGCAATCATGATCCAGACGCGCTGCTTGCCCAGCGCGGTCAGCAGGATCACCAGCGGAATGACGCCGCCGATCAGGATCTGCCCCACCCAGAACAGCGTGGTATAGATGCCGCCATCACGCAGGATGAAGGCTTCGACCGCGTGGAACTTGGTGAAATAGAGGTTGGTCATGTGATGCACGACGACGAAATACAGCACCGCCGCGACGAACACGACCAGCAGGCTTTTCAGCCGCATCATGACGGCATCACCCAAGGTGCGGCCGGTCCACGCATAGGCGGCGGCGAGCACCATCAAGTAGACCGCGAGACCGTAGGCGAACGACATGATGATGAACATGGGTGCCAGCATGGCCGTCCCGTAGAGCTCACGCGCGACCAGGAAGCCGAACAGCGAACCCGTACCGGTGGTCAGCACCAGGCGCCAGATAAAGGCCGCGGTGCCGGCTGCCTTGGAGTAGGTCTTGACGTTGCGATCCAGCATGGTCCACAGGTAAACACCCACCAGGCCAAAGAAGCCGGAATAGAGGAACACGTTCCAGGTGAACATCGATTTGAAGTTGAAGTTCGTCATGGCCACGATCAGGCGGTCCGAACGACCCAGGTCCAGCACCAGCACCAAGAGGCCGCCCAACATCAGCGCCAGCGCCAGAATTGCGGACAGCGGGGCCAGAGGCTTGTACATCGGCTTGTTGAACACCGAGGCGATCGAGGCGACGTTGAGCGCGCCCGAGGCGGCCACGATCAGGAACACGGCAAACACGTGCGGCAGGCCCCAGACGATCTGGTTATCCATGCCGGTGACGACGTGCCCGTAGTGGTGCATGTGATTCCATGCCAATGCGCCGAACAGGACGAAGAGGCCCAGGCCCCCGAACAGCAGCCAGTACTTCAGGCTGCTGCCTTCTACTTCGCGGAAGGTAATGCTTGCCATGTTGTTTTAGATTCCGTGATAACGAACGCCGAGGTTGAGATTGAGGTCGGCACGCACCTGCTTGGTCGGCAGTTCGCGCAGACGCTTGGAAATCTCGCTTTCGGGATCATTCATGTCGCCGAACAACAGCGCGTTGTGGCCGGCGGCCGTACAGGCTTCGGCGCAGGCAGTGTTGCCATCGCCACGATCGACCTTCTGAACGCACAGGGTGCACGACTCGACGCAGCCGATGCCCCGCGGCACGTCGGCCTTCTGGGTGTCGTTCAGATGCTCGTGCACCAGCGAACGCGCCTTGTAAGGGCAGGCCATCATGCAGTAACGGCAGCCGATGCAGGTGTGGCGGTTGACCAGCACGATACCGTCGGCGCGCTTGAACGACGCGCCGGTCGGGCACACGTCCACGCACGGCGGTTCGGCACAGTGTTGGCACATCATCGGCAGGTTGGTTTCCATCTGCGTCAGCGGATCCTGCAGCTCGAGCTTGCGGATCCATTGCGGCGCCTGCTTGGGTTGCTTGCTTTCCGCCACCGGCGTCCAGCCGTTTTCGGTGCTGCATGCAGTCACGCAATCGTTGCAGCCGCTCGCGCATTTGGTCGCATCAACCAGCATGCCCCAGCGCACCGCGCTGCTGGCGGCCTGGTCTTCCGCACGGCCATGCGCCACCTGGTACAACATGACGCCCGGCGCGACGGCCAGTCCCGCAGCGGTCGCCGTGGCGGCGCTGACAAAGCGGCGGCGCTGCTGTGATTCAAGCTGCGGCGAGCTGGGCGTATTGTCAGTCATCGATTTCAGTTCGCTCATTGGGCAACCCTTGCCATCTCTTCCACATCGACCTTGCTCGTTGCCTGGGCAGCAAGCTTATGCTTGTAGTGCGCCGTCTCGGCATTCAGCGCATGCATTGCCATCGAAGCTTTCGGCTTGGTGGAATGGCAATCGAAGCAGTCAATCTTTACCGAAGCATAGCTGTGGCAACTGATACAGAAATCGTCCTTGGCGGCGGCGACACTGCCCGTCTTTTCGCTGGCGTGGCAGTTGATGCATTCCTTGAGGCTATGCTTCGGGGTGCGAATCCCCTCGATCACGGCCTTGTCGCGATGCACATCCAGCACCACCATGTGGTTGCGGCGCATGTAGTCGGTGTCTTCCACGCACTGCTCGCCTTTGACGGCTTTCTGGATGACCGGCTTGGGGGCTCCGCTGGCCTTGGGCTTGTTTTCCGACCCAGCCCAAGCCAGGGCTGCCGTCGTCAAGATGACAGCGCCCAGCACCAGGAGACGTTTCATTTTGCCTGCCACGCTTAGTCACCCATACCCATGACGATGTAGCCAGTCGGGCAAACGTCGGCACAGATATGGCAGCCGATGCACTTACCGTAGTCGGTGTCGACGTAACGACCCACGGTGGGGTTGTCCTTCTTCTTCACCTTGAACACGGCGACCTGCGGGCAGTACACCACGCAGTTGTCGCATTCGAAGCACTGGCCGCAGGACATGCAGCGCTTGGCTTCGTCAACGACTTCCTTGTCGGACAGGGCATGCAGACGCTCTTCGAAGTTGCCCAGTGCGCCTTCCTTGTCCAGAACGGTCACGTCACGGATATGACGCGGCACGTTGGGGAAGTGGCCCAGGAACAGTTCGTTGTGCGGAATGACGTGACGCTGCGAACGGTCTTCGAAGTTGTGCAGGATGTCCTTGCGCTCCGAGGTGCCCAGAACCGGACCATGAACTTCGTTGTACTCATGACCGGTTTCAAGCCACTTGCGGATTTCGTCGAAGTGATGAACGTCAACCTTCGGACGCTTGTCGAGTTCCTTGCCCTTGAGGAAGGCGTCGATGCCGTCAACAGCAATCGAAGCATGGCCGATTGCGGTGGTCAGCAGGTGCGGACGCAGCACGTCGCCGCCGACGAAGATGTGCTCTTTGCCGGGGAAGCGGTAGTTCTTGTCGGCTTTCATCAAACCGTTGTTGTTGTTGAACTGCTCGAGGCCGGTGAAGTCGACACCCTGTCCGATCGCGGACACGATCAGGTCACCCGGGAGGTCACGCTCGGTGCCTTCGATGATCTTGGTTTCCTTGCCTTCCATCACGAAATCAGCCACGCGCAGGGCGGTGGCACGGCCATTCGCGTCAACGACCACGGCTACGGGGGTGACCCCGCCGATGATCTCGATGCCTTCCTGCAGCGCATGTTCAACTTCATGCTTGTTGGCGGCCATCTTGTCCATCGTGGCACGCGACACCAGCACCACCTCGGCGCCTTCGCGGGCCGAGATGGAGGCCACGTCGGAGGCCATGTGGCCGGCGATCACGGCTTCGGGGCGGTCATCTGCGGTGCCGCTCTTGGTGACATTGCCCAGACGGCGCGCAACGGTTGCGACGTCGATCGAGGTGTCGCCACCGCCGATGACCACCACGCGGTTGCCGACGTGCTGCAGGCGACCTTCGTTGAAGGCGCGCAGGAAGGCCACGGCGGTCACGCAGTTGGGGGCTTCGGCGCCGGGCACGGGCAGCGGACGGCCTGCCTGGGCACCCATGGCCATGAAGATGGCGTCGTATTCCTTCTCGATTTCGTCGAAGGTCACATCGGAGCCGATGCGGGTCTTCAGGCGGGTCTCGACGCCGAGGTCGATGATGCGCTTGATTTCGGCATCGAGCATTTCACGCGGGGTGCGGAAGCCGGGAATGCCGTAGCGCATCATGCCGCCGAGCTCTTCGTGCTCGTCGAAAATGGTCACGCCGTGGCCGCGCAGGCGCAGCTGGTAGGCGGCGGCCAGGCCGGCTGGGCCGGCGCCGATCACGGCCACTTTTTTGCCGGTTTCGGCAGCAGTGGACGTGTAGGTCATGTTGTTTTCGATACCCCAGTCGCCCACGAAGTGTTCGACTGCGTTGATGCCGACATGGTCCTCGACCATATTGCGGTTACAACCGGATTCACACGGCGCTGGGCAAACGCGGCCCATCACACCCGGGAAGGGGTTGGCTTCAGTAATGCGGCGGAAAGCGTATTCCTGCCAGGTCACGCCTGCTGGCGGCTTCTCGATTCCGCGCACGATGTTGAGGTAGCCGCGGATGTCTTCACCGGCCGGGCAGGAACCCTGGCAAGGCGGCGTGGAGAGCACGTATTCCGGACATTTGTGCGTCCAGCTCGACTGGAAAATCCTGTCCTGGGCAGAACGGTAATCCGCATCCGTCTCGCCTTCCTTATAACGACGCCATTCAATGCCTTCGGTTTTTGCTTTGTTCGTCGTGACAGCCATGTTGGTTCTCCTAACGCCTACGTTACTAAAGATAGATAAAACGCAATCAGCCAGACTGGGGTCAGTCCAGCTTGATTGCCTTGCTGACTAATTGATGAATACCGCCCACCATGCTCATGTCGAAGCCATACTTGGGCAAAACCTTGGTGAACTGCGCCTTGCAGATAGCGCAGATCATGGCCATGAAATTGACCTTGTGTTCCTTGACCACATTATTCAGTGCAGTGACTCGCGGCAATGCACCCTTGACCCGGACTTCCATCAGGTCGTCGGTCAGGAGGCCGCCGCCGCCGCCGCAGCAGAAGGTGGACTCGTAAATGGTGTCGTCTGCCATGTTGTGGAAATTATTGGCCACCGCCTTGATCAGTTCGCGCGGAATGGTGAACTGGCCGCCCGGCTCGGTGCCCATGCGCGACGCACGCGCCACGTTGCACGAATCGTGGTACGTCACCACCAGATCATCGTTGAGCGAGGGATCGACCTTGATCTTGCCCGACTTGATGAGGTCGTTGGTCAGCTCGCAAATGTGCTGCGGCTGCGGATAGGTCGGGTCGAGCTGCTTTTGTAGCTCGATCGAGAACGGATCGTTGCCGCCGTAGCCGATGCCGGTGAGCGTATTCCAGAAGCTGTAGGCGACGCGCCAGGCATGGCCGCATTCGCCGACCACGATGCGCTTGACGCCGAGTTCGAGCGCCGCATCGCGGATGCGCATGGCGACCTTGCGCATGTTCTCGTAGTTGCCGTTGAACAGGCCGAAGTTGCCGGCTTCCGACGCGTGCGAGGACAGCGTCCAGTTGATGCCTGCGGCGTGGAACACCTTGGCGTAGCCGATCAGCGACTCGACGTGCGGCTCGGAGAAGAAGTCGGCCGACGGCGTAACGAGCAGCACTTCGGCGCCTTTCACGTCAATCGGCAGCTTGACCGCGACGCCGGTATCAGCCTCGATGTCTTCTTCCAGACCTTCCAGGGTGTCTTCCAGCGCGGGGCCGGGCAGACCGAGGTTGTTGCCGATCCGGTGAACCTTGTTCAGGATTTCGTTGGAATACTTTTGCCCCATACCGACGTGGTTGAGGATCTCACGGCCGGCCATGGTGATTTCGGCGGTGTCGATGCCATACGGGCAAAAGACGGAGCAACGGCGGCATTCCGAACACTGATGGTAGTAGCTGTACCAGTCGTCGAGAATTTCCTTGGTCAGGTCCTTGGCGCCCACCAGCTTGGGGAACAGCTTGCCCGCGGTGGTGAAGTAGCGGCGATAGACTTGGCGCATCAGGTCCTGGCGCGCCACCGGCATGTTCTTGGGATCGGAGGTTCCGAGGTAGTAGTGGCACTTGTCGGTACACGCACCGCAATGCACACAGGCGTCGAGGAAGACTTTCAGCGAGCGGTATTTGCCCAGCAAATCGCCCATCTTGTCGAGTGCACGCTCTTTCCAGTCCTCGCCCAGCTCGTGCGGATAGCCCATGGCATCCTGAACCGCCTGGTTTGCGATAAAGGACTTGGCGTGCGCCATCGAGCCTTCGACCAGCTTGGGAATCTCGATGTCGTCCTTGATTTCTGGAATGTCAAATTCAGCAGCAGCCACTTGAGAGTCCTCTGTCCGTACTTAGGTGTTCGTTAATCGATGTCAACGAATCAGTTGTTCTGATCGAGGCGGGCTGCCCAAGCCGCCACATGACGATGCTCACGCGGGTTGTCCGCCTGGTTGCGCGTCGGGCTGAAGAAAATCCCCGGCGCATGCAGCAGCTTGCTGATCGGGAAAATCACCATCAGCAGCGCCACCAGAGCCAGATGAATCAGCAGAATCGGATCCTGCGGAACCGGTTGCACATCGAAGTACATCAAGCCCAGGAAGAAAGCCTTGAGCGCCACGATATCGGTATGGACAACAAAGGTCATCAGCATGCCGGATACGCCAATCGCAATCAGCAGCACCAGCATCAGGATGTCGGACGGGGTCGAAATGTAACGCACCCGATCAACCAAGTAACGACGCGCCAGCAGGCCGAGCAGACCAACCACCATCATGATGCTGGCGTATTTGCCGAACGGCTGAATGATATTGACCCAGAACCACACCGGCTCGGTGAAGTAGCGCAGATGGCGTGCCAGCACCAGGAACAGGCCAAAATGGAACAGCCAGCCGAATACCCAGATCCATTTGTTCGACTTGAACAGGGACTCGAACAGCACGACTTCCTTCGCCATGCGGTACACCACACCCTTTTGCGTAATCGGCGCAGGGGTGGTCGGGATCTTCAGCGGCGCGGGCGTGCGGCTGTAGTCAACAATCTTGTAAACCAGGCCTACCAGCAACAGCAGGGTGGCGATGTAGAACATCCCGGCATAAATCATCGTCACAGTAGACAATCCCTATCTCCTATTGGACTCCGGGCCGCACTACGCCGAAGCGTGCGCATCTCGGTCTGTCCTTACAACGTTGTGTTTACGAATCAAACGCCGTTTAGAGCATTCGATTGGGAAACACCCGCATCCGAAAATCGAAGTCGCCCCGGTTCATCTCCGGGGCGACCCGATGAGCTTACAGCTTAGATACAGCCGGTCGGCTTGGGCAGTCCAGCGATCTTACAAGCCTGCTTGGCGGGGCCGTAGGGGAACAACTCGTACAGGTACTTGTTGTTGCCTTTCTCAGGGCCGAGCTTCTTGCCGATTGCCTTGGTCAGAACGCGGACAGCGGGAGCGATCTGGTATTCGGCGTAGTACTCACGCAGGAAGTTGACCACTTCCCAGTGGCTGTCGGTCAGGTCGACCTTTTCTTCGACAGCCATGTACTTGGCGATGTCTTCGTTCCACTGCGACAGGTCGACCAGATAGCCTTCCTCGTCGACTTCGACTTCCTTACCGGCGATATTCACCATGGGCATAGCAATACTCCTTTGATTAAAAGTTACAGCCAAGACTGACAGTTGCTGTGCTCTGCGACCAGATCCACAAAACCGCCGTAATCCACGACATTGACTCCGTCCAGCACGCGCCCGGCCATGCCGCGCGCCGCCAGATCAGGACCGAGTGCGTAAATCTTGAGGTCAGCCGCTGCTGCCTGGATTTTCGCCGCCGCCGCATTGCCGTTCGTCGCCGCGTAAACCGCGTCTTCGATCAACAGCACAGCAGAACCTTTGGTGGCCAGCTTGAGGCAGCTATCCAGCGAACTGCGCTCCGCGGCCGATTTGTTCACAATATGCAGCATGTCTTTCCCCTTAGAAGCTGATCACGACGTCTTGCTCTGCCATGAGATTTGCCATCTCATCGACGGAGAGCACCGTCACATCCACAATCAGGTCATCTTCGGTCAGACCACGCGCATCCATCGACGCCTGGTCGACATACAGCTTTTCGATGTCGTAGCCTTCCAGTGCACGGTAAGTCTTGGAGAAATCCTTGACCTCGATGCCCTTGGTGTCGATGCCCTTCATCAGCTGGAAGACACCGTCATCGGTGAACACCATGCTCACATCCTGATCGAAAGCAGCCGTAATCAGCACCACTTCCAGACCTTCCAGCGCGTACACGGTACCGTGCGGCGCCTTGCGGTTCAGGAACATGAATTTCTTGACGACGCCGGAGCCGTCATCCATTTCGTCCATATCGCTCATCTCGTTATTCCTCAATCACCGAACGTCACGAGACGATCGTACTGAATACCCATTTCCACCAACTGACCCAGGCCGGAAATCCGGAAACCCGGTGCCAGGACATCGTCGTTGATACCACGACGTTGTGCAGCAGCCACGCAGACAACCAGGTCCACACCGTGATCTGCAGCCAGCTTGGACCAGCGTGCGGAAACGTTGCGATCATCCTGCGGGGGCGTAGCCAGACGGGTCGAGTTATTCACGCCGTCATGGTAGAAAAAAACACGCGGAACAGTGTGACCCTTCTCGATCGCTGTACGAGCGAAGAGATAAGCAGTGTCACTGGCCTGATGGGTGTAAGGCCCTTCGTTTACAAGAATGCCGAATTGCATGGCTCGCTCTAACTCCGAAAAATCCAGTCATTGTTTTGCACTTCTTCCCGTCGCGGCCATCCCGCGACGGGCGCTCTCATCTTAGAAACGGATGTGGGCAGAAGCGTTCAGGTTGGCACGACCACCACGCCAGTTATCAATGTGATACTTGGTGAAGGGCAGACCGGTCTTCTCGAAGAATGCGGGCCAGCCAATGCGGTCGATCCAGTCGATCATGCGCTCCCAAGGCTTACCGTCTTCCTTGTAGGTGGCGAGAATCTTTTTGACCACTTCAGCCACTTCCGGCCAACGCGGTGCGCTGTTCGGCAGACCCGAGGCGACCAGTTTGTGGAAGGTCGGCTTGGAACGGGCGTTGGAGTTCTTGCCACCCACCCAGATTGCGATCTTGGAGTGCTCGGGATCGTTGATCTGCATCGGCGGGCAGGGCGGGAAGCAGGCGCCGCAGCAAATGCACTTCTTCTCGTCAACTTCCAGCGAAGGCTTGCCGTTCACCAGTGCGGGACGGATCGCAGCCACCGGGCAACGCGCCACGACGGACGGGCGCTCACACACGTTGGCAACCAGATCGTGGTTGATCTTCGGCGGCTTGGTGTGCTGAACGATGATGGCGATGTCGGCCTGGCCGCCGCAGTTGATTTCGCAGCAGGAGGTGGACAGCTTGACGCGGTTGGGCATCTCGCACTTGACGAAGTCGTCATACAACTCGTCCATCAGCGCCTTCACCACGCCGGAAGCGTCGGTGCCGGGGATGTCGCAGTGCAGCCAGCCCTGGGTGTGCGCAATCATGGACACCGAGTTGGCGGTGCCACCGATGGGGTAACCCTTGTCGTTCAGCGCCTTGATCAGCGGCTCGACCTTGGAACCGTCGGCAACCATGTACTCGATGTTGGAACGCGCGGTGAAACGCACGAAACCGTCGCCATACTGGTCGGCAATGTCGGCCAGTTCGCGAATGGTGTAGTGGTCCATCTGACGCTGGGTGCCGGCCTTGACCGTCCAGATTTCGTCGCCGGACTCAGCGCGGTGATACAGGACACCCGGCTTCGGATGGCTGTGGAAAGACCACTTGCCATAGTTCTTCACCATCACGGGGTGCATGTAGGGCATCGGATCCGGTGCGCCGGATTCGATAGGCGGACGTAGTTCTGCCATGTTTTTTCTCCAACTGGTTTAATGCGAAAAGCTGATTAATCCGCGGGACGGGGTTTGTACCGGGCCCCGCGGCAAGCGAAACTTAAGCTGCAGTCGACTGCTTGTACTCGTTCCACTTCTCGACTTGCTCGTCCCAGTCGTCGGAACGGAAGTAGGGGTTGGAACGCGGCTCTTTGATCATGTTGGGATCAACCGGGATATCCAGACCTTCGAGGAAGTTGGTCAGGCCGATACGCTCGATCATTTCACCGGTACGCTCGTGCTCCAGCGCGTTTTCAGCGAAGAAGTCGAGGATGTTGCGAGCCAGTTCGTTCAGCTTTTCGAAGTCTTCGTCAGACTCGAGCTTCATGAACGGAATCACCACGGTGCCCATGGTCGCGCCGATTTTCAGCACGCCCTTGCCACCCACCAGGATCGACACACCCTTGTCGTTACCGGGCAGCAGGCCGCCGGGGATAACGTTCAGGCAATGCATGCAACGCACGCAGTTCTTGTTGTCGATGCACATCGTGTTGCCGTCGCCCAGGTTGGCAGCGGTCACAGTGGCGCTTGCCTTGAACTTGTCGGAAGCAACCAGGGTGATGGCCTTGGTCGGGCACTTGCTGATCACGTCGTTGACGAGATCGTTCATGCCGTGGGCCTTGTAGTAGTCCTGAACCTGCGCTTCGTTGACGCGGATGTTGTCGCGCCAGGTGCCGATGGTGGCCATGTCGGAACGCTGAATGGCGTTGACGCAGTCGTTCGGGCAGCCGGAGAACTTGAACTTGAACTTGTACGGCAGGGACGGACGGTGCATGTCGTCCAGGTTGTTGTTGATGACGGTGCGCAGTGCTTTGGCTTCGTCGTAGCAGGACATTTCGCAACGTGCAGCACCGACGCAGGACATCGAGGTACGCAGTGCGGGGCCGGCACCGCCGAGGTCGAAGCCCATTTCGTTGAAGGCGTCAAATGCGCGCTGTACGTCAGCGGTCTTGATGCCCTGGAACATGATGTCGCCGGACTGGCCATGGAAGGCGATCAGGCCCGAACCGCCGGTGGCGGACCAGACGTCGCACATCTTGCGCAGCAGGTCGGAACTGTAGTGCATGCCTGCGGGCGGCTGCACACGCAGGGTATGGAATTCAGCGGCTTCGGGGAAAATCGGGTTGTGGTTCTCGTCCTTCAGCTCGGTGAAACGGGGGATCACGCCACCACCGTAGCCGAACACGCCGACCGTACCACCCTTCCAGTAACCGAACTTGGTCTTGTAGGAAGTTTCCAGCTGACCCATCAGGTCAACCATCATGTCGTTGTCTTTTGCCAGACGCTTGAGACCGGTCACGAAGCTCGGCCACGGGCCTTTCTCGAGCTCATCCAGATTGGGCGTATCAATCATTTGCTTTGCCATAATTTTCTCTCCTTGAACATTTCGAAATGCCCGCTCAGCAGTTAGCTCAACGGTATCCCAGCATCGTATTGGCTAGACCGCCAAGCCGCCATCATTCTCATGGGTAAAACGACTACTCCATCGCGGTAGGGATATACCTACCCAAAAGGAGTAGTCGGATCTGCCCAACGCGGTAATGCCTCATTCGGGGAAAGAGTGAGACATTACGAGTCCGCCACAAGAACCCATAAGAGTATTAAAATATTGTTGCGAACGCAAGCCCCTGACCAGTCTAGGGTTGAAATGCCGTATCGCATCTCTATTTAAGCAAAGGCTGATGGACCATGGCGGTATCAGGTCCATCTTTATGTATATAGATTGTTAGCGCTCGAATCGAGATTTCATGCCCGAGATTACGCCCCTAGACAAGATGCGACTCCCGTTCGGCGGCCAGGAAGTCGAATTTCAGCACCTGACCCACGAGTCCGGTGGCGTAGCTTTCCTGCGCATTCGCATCCGCGAAAACAAGCGCTTCACCATTTTCGACGTCGACCCGGTCAGCGCGCAAAAGTGGGCCGAAGTCATGCAGGCATGGGCCAAGGCGAACGCCGGGGATGCTCCATGAGTTGGGACTGGCCCGAAAACAAGCCAGAGGAATACACGCCGCACATGATCGATCTGCAATTCGATCTGCAGGGCACCACCATTCCGGCCGACAATGCGCAACTGCTGGCCGACGCAGTGCAGCACCTGCTGCCCTGGATCAGTGAAGATAGCAGCATCGGCATCCAGCACCTGAAAGGCGCGGAAACCAATAGTGGCGACGCCACGCTCAACATCAACCGGCGCACCAAACTGTATGTGCGCGTGCCCAAGGCGCGCGTCGACGCCATGCAGCAACTGGTGGGCCAGACGCTCGATCTCGCCGGCCACGCCCTGCAGATCGGCAGCTTCAAATCCCGGGCGTTCACTCCGTTTGCCAACATCTACGCGCATTTCGTTGACACTGGCAGCGCCACTGAAGAACAATTCGTGCAGGACGTGATGCGTGAACTGGACGGCCATTTCCAGATCCGCTGCGGGTTTATCTGCGGCAAGCGGCAAACCCTGCAAAGCGCGTCCGGCCCGATCCATGGCTATAGTCTGATGCTGCACGACGTGCCGCCGCACAAGTCTCTGCAGCTGCAGGACGAGGGCATGGGTCGCAACCGTTTGTTAGGCTGCGGGATTTTCATCCCGCATAAATCCATCGCGGCGGTCATGCCGACGAACCATTAAACCCGACGCCGGTCGTTCCGGCGCATCTTTAAATCACCAACCTGAAAGGAGAAAACATGTCTTATGTTGTCAACGGAGAAGAACTCGAAACCGGTGAAGAGAACTTCCTGCTGGAAGCCAACTTCAGCGACGACGTGCCTCCGGTCATCGCCGAAGCGGAAAAGATCACGCTGACCGACGAGCACTGGCAGGTCATCAACTACCTGCGCGACAAGTACAAGGAAGACGGCCAAACCCCCAACTTCCGCAACATGGTCGCCGAACTCGACGAAATGCACGAAGGCGTGGACTGGAAGAAGAAGCTGTACGAGCTGTTCCCCAACATGCCGGCCCGCCAGGGTGCGCGCGTTGCCGGCCTGCCCAAGCCTTTCGGCAAGGGCGGCTACTGATTCCAGCCGGAATCAGCCGTTGAGCGGGCAGCGTGGTGAAGGCCGCGCTGCCCGCTGTCATCTTGCAGCTTACTTTTTACGGCTCCCACCATGTTTTCCAACACCCTCGTCACCACTGAAGACCTGGCCGCGCACCTGAACGATCCGAACTGGATCATTCTGGATTGCCGCTTCACCCTCACCGACACCGGGGCAGGTCGGCAGGCTTACGAGAAAGCTCACATCCCGGGTGCGCGCTATGTGCATCTGGACGACGACCTGTCCGCGCCCGTCGGCGCAACCACGGGACGGCATCCGCTGCCCGATCCGCGCGTGCTGACGGAAAAGTTGTGCGAGTGGGGCGTCGGCGTCAACAAGCAGGTGGTGGTATACGACGACAGCTACGGCGCCATGGCCGGCCGGCTGTGGTGGATGCTGCGCTGGCTCGGTCACCCCGGCGTCGCCCTGCTCGACGGCGGCTACCCGAAATGGCTGCGCGAAAAGCGCCCGGTCGATGCCGTTATCCCGACGCTGCATAAAGGCGCCTGCGCCTGCCTGCCCGAGCCGACCCAGATCGTGGCCGCCGCCGACGTTCTGCACGCATCCCAGACCGGCGAACAACTGATCCTCGATGCACGCCCGGACCGCCGATTCAGCGGCGAATTCGAGCCGCTCGACCCCGTCGCCGGCCATGTGCCCGGCGCCATCAACTACCCGTTCGACGAGAATCTCGACGTCGACGGCACCTTCCTGCCGCCCGAGGCGCTGCGCGAGAACTATCAGGCGCTGCTCAAGGGCAAGCCGGCCTGGCAGGTCATTCACATGTGCGGCTCCGGCGTCACGGCCTGTCACAACATCCTGGCAATGGAAGTCGCCGGCCTTCCGGGATCACGGCTTTACCCCGGATCATGGAGCGAATGGATCACCGATCCCGTACGCCCCGTCGCCACCGGCGAATAAAGCCCCGTCGATAAAGGAGAACATTCATGGTCAAACCCGTACGTGTCCGCACCATCTGGTTCAAAAAGGACGGCGAGCGCAGCGCCGAGGAAATTGCATCGGCCGTCGCCACCACGACCTGGCGCGTCGCCGACAAGGCCGTGGACAACCTCGGCCGCGAGAATTACGACATCATCACCCCGGCGCGCGGTTTCAAGCTGATCGCCGAATTTCTCGCCTTTCTGGTGCATTACTGCGACCGCATGGCTTACGCCTCGCTTCCCCCCGAGCGGCGTACCGCGGTGCTGCAGGCGGTTGCCAACCGGCTCGGCGAACTGATGGAAGAAAACATTATCAGCGTGGCAGGCCCCGATCCCAGCCGCAATTTCAAAGCCGAGTTCATCGAATTCCTGAACCGCCGCTTCAACGACTACGCTAATTTCGAGTTCCCCGACGAGGAAAAAGCCAGCTTCCCGGCGCTGCGCTTCCTCGGCCTGCAGATCCGCGAGGAAATGGGCGACAACGACAAGACCTGGATCATGGACCAGATCATGGACATAGAAATGCCCGAGATGATGGGCACGGTGCGAAAGAGCTTCAAGGGCCTGTTGTCCGACGGTCCGGTCAAGCGCGGATTCGGTTCGCCCGACATGCTGCCGCCGGAATAAATGGCCGCAACGCCCTCCCCGTTCGTTCTCGCCAACGAATCCGGCTACCGCGCCTGGCGCGACACCAAGCTCGCCGCGTATCCGCGCAGCATCGACGAACTGATCGTGCCGCTGGCCGACCCGCGCCACTTGACGGCGGCTGAATTCGCCGCGATCGAAGACCGCTGCGCGCGCGCCAACATGGTGCTCTACAGCGCAGGGCACCTGCCCGCCGCCGACAAGTCGATCCCGCACCAACTCGGCCAGCAACTGGGCCTTGTTCGGCTGGAGGGCAATTACCTCGCCGACGAGGACGGGCTGTCCAGCATCACCCCGGCGGCTGACGAGGGCAGCGGGGTGCGCGGCGACTTCATCCCCTACACCCACAAGCCGATCAACTGGCACACCGACGGCTACTACAACGCGCTCGACCGCCGCATCCTCGGCATGACGCTGCACTGCGCGCAGGACGCCGAGTCCGGCGGCGAGAACGCGCTGCTCGACCACGAGATCGCCTACCTCCAGCTGCGCGAAGTCAACCCCGACTACGTCGCCGCGCTGATGCAGCCCGACGCGATGACCATCCCGGCGCGCATGGACGAGGACAACGTCGCCCGCCCCGAGCAGAGCGGGCCGGTGTTTGCGGTCGACCCGGACGCAGGCTTCCTGACTATGCGCTACACCGCGCGCACCCGCTCCATCGTGTGGAAGGGCGACGCCGTCACGCAAGCCGCAGTCAAGACCCTGGCCGACATCCTCGCCGGTTCAGAATTCATTCTGACCGCGCGGCTGCGTCCCGGCATGGGCCTTGTCTGCAATAACGTGCTGCATACCCGCAGCGGATTTACCGATTCGCCCGAACGCCGCCGCCTGCTGTATCGCGGACGCTATTACGACCGTCTGCGCTTCGAATTGAATACAGCCCCAGTGCGAACGCCGTAGCGGACCGGTTAAAATAGCGGTCTTCGTTTTTCGGCCAAAGCCGTCATGCAGCTTCTCACTCTGGGGGTCAACCATCACACCGCGCCGCTCGCCATTCGCGAGCAGGTGGCGTTCGGCCCCGAGAAACTGATGCAGGCGCTGCACGAACTGACGCAAAGCCGGCGCGCCTCCGAAGTCGCCATCCTGTCGACCTGCAATCGCACCGAGCTGTATGTCAACACGCCCTCGCCCGATGACGTGGCGCAGTGGCTGGCCGATTTCCACCATATCGACCGTCGTGAACTCGCCCCCTACCTGTATGCGTTGCCGCGCGAACAGGCGGCGCAGCATGCCTTCCGCGTTGCCGCCGGACTCGATTCGATGGTGCTCGGCGAAACCCAGATCCTCGGCCAGATGAAACAGGCGGTGCAAACGGCCGAGGAAGCCGGCACCCTCGGCCTGCTGCTGCACAAGCTGTTTCAGCGCACCTTTTCGGTCGCCAAGGAAGTGCGCAGCAGCACCGAGATCGGTGCCAATTCCGTTTCCATGGCCGCCGCCGCGGTGCGGCTGGCCGAGCGCATCTTCCCCAGCGTCAAGGAGCAGGCCTGCCTGTTCATCGGCGCCGGCGAAATGATCGAGCTGTGCATCACCCACTTCGCCGCCCAGCATCCGCGCAAGATGACGGTGGCCAACCGCACCGCCGAGCGCGCTCGCCCGCTGGCCGAACGCTTCAACGCCGGGGTGATTCCGCTCACCGCGCTGCCCGACGAACTGCCGTCCTACGACATCATCATCACCTCGACCGCCAGCCCGCTGCCGATCCTCGGCAAGGGCATGCTTGAGCGTGCCATCAAGCAGCGCCGCCACCGCCCGATCTTCATCGTCGATCTCGCCGTACCGCGCGACGTCGAGGCTGAAGTCGCCGACATGGACGACGTGTTTCTGTATACCGTCGACGACCTCGGCCAGGTGGTGCGCGAAGGCATGGACAACCGGGTGGCACAGGTAGCGCAGGCCGAAGCGATCATCGAAACCAGCGTGGAAAATTTCGTGCACTGGATGGAAGGCCGAGAACTGGTGCCGGTGATTCGCAGCCTGCGTGACACCGCCGAACGCCATCGACGCCACGAAATCGAGAAGGCCGAGAAGGCACTGGCGCGCGGCGACGACCCGCGCACGGTGCTCGAAGCGATGAGCCATGCGCTGTCCAACAAGCTGCTGCACGCCCCCACCCACGCGCTCAACCATGCCACGCGCGACGAGCGCGACCAGGTTGCCCGCCTGATCAGCCAGCTGTACGGGCTGCATCAGGAATGAAGTCGTCTCTGGCCGACAAGCTCGCTCGCGCCGACGAGCGGCTGGAGGAACTCGACGCCCTGTTGTCACAGCCGGAAATCGCCGGCGACATGGACCGCTACCGCAAGCTGACCCGCGAGCACGCCGACCTCACCCCGGTGGTGGCGCTTTACCGCACCTACAAACAGGTCGAAGCGGACCAGAAATCCGCGCGCGACATGCTCGCCGACCCGGACATGCGCGAACTCGCCGAAGCCGAACTGGCCGACTGCGCGGCCAAAGTCGACCAACTGGAAACCGCGCTGCAGACCGCGCTGCTGCCGAAAGACCCCAACGACGAGCGCAACATCTTCCTGGAAATCCGCGCCGGCACCGGCGGCGACGAATCGGCACTGTTCGCCGGCAACCTCCTGCGCATGTATACGCGCTACGCTGAACGCTGCGGCTGGAAGGTGGAAATCGTGTCGGAAAACCCCGGCGAGGTCGGCGGTTACAAGGAAGTCATCGCGCGCATCGTCGGCCACGGCGCGTATTCGCGATTGAAATTCGAATCTGGCGGCCACCGCGTGCAGCGCGTGCCGGAAACCGAATCGCAGGGCCGCATCCACACTTCGGCCTGCACCGTGGCGGTGATGCCCGAAGCCGACGAGGTCGGCGAAGTCGACATCAACCCGGCGGATCTCCGCATCGACACTTTTCGTGCATCGGGTGCCGGCGGCCAGCACATCAACAAAACCGATTCCGCCGTGCGCATCACCCACCTGCCCACCGGGCTGGTGGTCGAATGCCAGGACGACCGCTCGCAGCACAAGAACAAGGCACAGGCCATGAGCGTGCTGGCCGCCCGCCTGAAGGACCGCGAACTGCAGGCGCAGCACGCCGCCGAAGCCAGCGCCCGCAAGAGCCTGATCGGCACCGGCGACCGCTCCGACCGCATCCGCACCTACAACTTTCCGCAGGGCCGCGTCACCGACCACCGCATCAACCTCACGCTGTACAAGATTGACGCGATGATGGACGGCGAGCTGACCGAACTGCTGGATGCATTGGCGGCCGAGCATCAGGCCGAACTGCTGGCGACGCTGTCGGGTGAATAAGCAGGATTCCGGGGTCGGGGGTCAGGGGGCAGGGCTGCGAACGGTAGCCGACTGCCTGGCCGCCGCCAGCCGCCAACTCGCAGTTGCGCTCGGACTGGACCAACGCGAGGCGCGTCTGGAAGCCCGGGTGCTCGCCGCGTTCACCTGGAATGTCAGCCACGCCTGGTTGATCGCGCACGACACCGATACCCTGAGCGAACTGCAATCCGCAGAATTCGAGGCCCTGCTGGTTCGAAGGCTGGTGGGCGAACCCATCGCCTACCTTGTCGGAACACGGGAGTTTTATGGCCGCCCGTTCCGGGTGACGCCCGATGTCCTCATTCCACGCCCCGATACCGAACTGCTGGTAGAACGGGCCCTGGCGTGCCTCCCGCTCGACCAGGCCATGGACGTGCTCGATCTCGGCACCGGCAGCGGCTGCATCGCCATCACCCTTGCGCTGGAGCGTCCGCTTGCCCGCGTGACTGCGGTCGACCGTTCATCCGCGGCGCTGGCCATCGCCCAGCACAATGCCGGCATTCTCAACGCTCGTGTCGAGTTTTTGACCAGCCACTGGTTCGACGCACTCGCCGGACGGCGTTTCGACCTCATCGTCAGCAACCCGCCCTACATCGCCGTCGCCGACCCTCATCTGGCGCGCGGCGATCTCCGCCACGAGCCCTTGAGCGCCCTGGCGTCAGGCCAGGAAGGGCTGGACGACCTGCGTCAGCTGATCCGACAGGCTTCAACTTACCTCAAGCCAGGCGGCAGTGTGTTGCTGGAACACGGCCACGACCAGTCCGTAGCCGTCCTGTCGCTGCTGCGGGATGCCGGATTTAGTGCGCCGCAAAGCTGGGCAGACCTGTCCGGCATCCTGCGCGTCAGCGGGGGTAAACTGTCGAAAAAATTTACACTGTCCCGGTAACGGGAACTGTGGCCGCAGGGGATATCCCCGTAGAATGTGGGTTTCCGACGCTTTTTGCATTTTCTGGTTTGATTCTTGCTTTTAAACAACACGGAATTCAAAAATAATCGAGGCTAGCCATGTCCGACCACACCCCTGATAACCAAGACACCCTGCCTGAAATCCAGCACGACGACGCGATCGACACCTCCCGCCGCAAGCTGACCGGTGCCGCACTCGGTGCAGGCGCGGTCTTCACCCTGGCCAGCCGTCCGGTGTGGGCCAACCAGTGCACCATATCCGGCATGCAGTCCGGCAACCTGTCCAAAACTACGCAAGAGACCTGCGACGGCTGCACGCCCGGTTACTGGATGCAATGCCAGCACCTCGATGAATGGGTTGGCTACCGGCCGGACGATTATTTCAATGCCGTGTTCGGCTGCACGCAGTACGTCAACCATCGCAACCACAAGCCCTACACCCTGCTTGACGTAATGGGCCTGACCGGTAACACCGACCCCAAAAAAGCCGACTGCAAAAGCATGCCCGACGGCTACGCCGTGAATCCCATGGGCAAAGACCCGATCTCGCCGAACCTGGGTTTCCATACGGTTGCCGCCCTGCTCAACGCCGCCCACCCCCGCGTCAATTTCGGCTATACCCCGGGCGATATCATCGTGCTGTTCCAGAAAAACTACCTGAGCAATCCCGCCGCGCTGAAGGATGCATTTGTGATGCTGAACGAGCGCGGCTGCCCGCTGAACTGATTCGATGACGCTTGCCTCACCACCCCCATCTCGCCTGATCAAAAACTGGGGTGATGAAGCGGTCGTCTACGATGCGGCCTCGGGCGATACCCATTACCTGAAGCCGCTGACCCGGGCGCTTTATCAGACCTGCCGTGACCACCCGGGCTATACCTCGACCGGGATCGCGACGGCGCTTGCAAAGCGTCTTGGTGTGGATGAAACGCCGCAACTTCACGAACTGACCGAAGAGACGCTTACCAGCCTACGCAAAATCGGCCTGCTGGAATCCGCATGAAACTGCTGCAGTTGCCCCCCACCGAACTGCGTCGGCAGTTGGCCGGCGATGGCATATGGCTGCGCACCGGGCCGTTCTCGCTCAAGCTGCAGTCGCGTGTTCCCTTCGTGGCAGAAGGCCTGTCCGAACTCTACGGCCAGTTCGAAGTGCGCAGCGCGCGCGAGGCCTTTGCCGATTTCCACGTTGCGGTGGACCCGCCCGCCAACCTGCGGCGCTGGGTGCGCCCCCAGGTGAATTTCTCCTTTGACGGCATGCGCCCTTTCAAGCCGCTGCCGCGCGATCAGGCGTTTCCGATGCTGGAATGGGGGCTCAACTGGTGTGTGTCGACGCAGGCGCATCAATACCTCATCATTCACGCCGCGGTGGTCGAGAAGAACGGGTTGGCCGCGATCCTGCCCGCCCCACCCGGCTCCGGCAAAAGCACGCTGACTGCCGGGCTGGTGCTGTCGGGCTGGCGCCTGCTGTCGGACGAGCTCACCCTGATCGACCGCAAGAGCGGCCTGATCCAGCCGCTGCCGCGCCCGGTCAGCCTGAAGAACCAGTCGATCGACGTCATTCGCCAGTTTTCGCCTGAGACCTACATCAACCGTCCCTCGCACGACACGGTCAAGGGCACGGTGGCCCATATGCGGCCGCCGCGCGACAGCGTCCTGCGCCAGCACGAACCGGCACGCCCGGGCTGGGTTATTTTTCCGCAATGGGAAGCTGACGCACCTGCAACATTGACCCCGCGTTCGCAGGCGCAGACCTTCATGTTTCTGGCGCAAAACGCGTTCAACTACAGTCATCTGGGCGCGGACGGTTTCCGTGTCGGCACGGCGCTGGTCGACCAGACCGCCTGCTACGATTTCCGCTATGGCCAGCTTTCCGAAGCGGTGGCCACCTTCGACCGCCTGGCGGATGACGCCGGTCCCATTTAAGCCATGATCCCGCCGCGCGATCTCCTTGTTCAAACCCTGCGCACGCCGGGCGCCATATCAGGCTTTGCCATGAGCGACTGGGACCTGCTGATACGCCAAGCGCGGGCGGCCGGCCTGCTGGCACGCCTCGGCCATCACCTGCGCCGGCAGGGCCTGGCCGCCGCGATCCCGGCGGCGGCGCGCTGGCATTTCGAGGCGGCCGAAACCCTGGCCGACAAGCAGGTCCGCGCGGTCCGTTGGGAGCTGCAAAAAATCCGCGCGGCGCTGGCTGATCTCAATACCCCGCTGATCGTGCTCAAAGGCGCCGCCTACGTGGCCGCCCAGCTGCCCGCCTCAGCGGGGCGCCTGTTCAACGACATCGACATCCTGGTGCCACGCGAGTCGCTGCCCGAAGTCGAATCCGCACTGCTGCTGGCCGGCTGGCATGCCACCGGTCTCAGCGAATACGACAAACGCTACTACCGCCGCTGGATGCACGAAATTCCGCCCCTGCAGCACATCGAACGCGCCACCGTCATCGACGTGCACCACGCCATCCTGCCCGATACCGCGCGCTACCATCCGGACTCCGCCAAGCTGCGCAGCCGCGCCGTCGCGATCGCCGATCTGCCGGGCATCTGCGTGCTGGCGCCCGAGGACCGCATCCTCCATTCCGCCACCCACTTGTTCCACGACGGCGAGTTGCCGCACGGCCTGCGCGACCTCACCGACCTCGACCTGCTGTTGCGCGACGCCGCGGAGGACAGCGGTTTCTGGACGCGACTCACTGCGCGCGCCGACGAACTGCAGCTCGGCCGTTCGCTGTTCTACGCCCTGCGTTACGTGCGCCAGTTTCTTGATACGCCGGTGCCCGAGGATGTCATGAGCAGTCTGAAACACTTCGCCCCTAACCGCGTGACGCTGGCCCTGATGGACCGGATTTTTAGCCGCGTGCTGGCGCCCGACCATGCCAGCTGCGCCGACGCCTTTACTCCGGCCGCCCGCATGGCCGCCTTCGTGCGCGCCCACTGGTTGCGCATGCCGCCGCACCTGCTGATCCCGCACCTGTTTCACAAGGCCTTCATCAGCCCCTATCAACGCGACCCTAAACCCGCTTGACGCCGCTTTTGCCGTGCGTATAATTCTTGAGTATTCCACTCAAGTATTCAACAGGAGCCCCGCATGACCCCTCTCGACCGTATCCGCGACCAAGTCACCCAAAACACCGTTGTGCTGTACATGAAAGGCACGCCCCAGTTTCCGCAGTGCGGCTTTTCGTCGCGCGCGGCGCAAGTGCTGCAGGCGTGCGGCGTGAAGGATTTTCTGGCGGTGAACGTGCTGGCCGACCCGGAAATCTTCGAAAACCTGAAGCACTACGCCAACTGGCCGACCTTCCCGCAGCTGTATGTGAAGGGCGAACTGGTCGGCGGCTGCGACATCATGATCGAGATGTACCAGAAGGGCGAAATCCAGAAACTGCTGGAAGAAGCGCAGGCCGCCTGAGTACTGTCCCGCACGCAAAAAAGCCGACCCGCGGTCGGCTTTTTTGTTGTTGCGACTCACAGCGGGGCGGGCTTATTTGATTTCGTCCGCTGCGGCGGCGTCATCCATCCCCAGTTCATGGATCTTGCGCGTCAGCGTATTGCGCCCCCAGCCCAGGAGATGCGCGGCCTCGATGCGGCGGCCGCCGGTATGGCGCAAGGCCACTTCGATCAGCGTCTTCTCATAGCCCTGGGTCAGCTCGTCGAGGATTGCCGCTTCGCCGCGCGCCAGCCGCGCGCCCGCCTCCGCCGCAAGACCCTGCAACCAGTCGCCGCCTTGCGGCACGACATTGCCCTGCATCAGATCGGCAGGCAGGTCACCCACCTCGACCACCTGGCCGGGCGCCATCACCGTGAGGTAATGGCAGACGTTTTCCAACTGCCGGACGTTGCCACTCCAGGGCAGGCCAACCAGGGTCTTCAGCGCAGCGTCCGACACGCCCTTGGCTTCCATTCCCAGTTCGCGCGCGCTCTTCTGCATGAAGTGGCGCACCAGCAGAGGAATGTCCTCGCGCCGTTCGCGCAGCGCCGGCAGGCGCAGACGGATGACGTTGAGGCGGTGGAACAGGTCTTCGCGGAACAGGCCTTCGCGCACCCGCACTTCCAGATCCTGGTGAGTGGCGGCGATCACCCGTACGTTGACCTTGATCGGGGTGTGTCCGCCGACGCGATAAAACTGGCCGTCCGACAGCACGCGCAATAAGCGCGTCTGCAACTCGGACGGCATGTCGCCGATCTCGTCGAGGAAGAGCGTGCCGCCGTCGGCCTGCTCGAAACGTCCGCGCCGCTGCGCTGCCGCGCCGGTGAAGGCGCCGCGCTCGTGACCGAACAATTCGGATTCCAGCAAATCCTTCGGTATCGCCGCGGTGTTGAGTGCGATGAATGGGCCCGTTGCGCGCGGGCTGTGGCGATGCAGCGCACGCGCCACCAGTTCCTTGCCGCTGCCGGATTCGCCGGTGATCAGCACGGTGGCGTGCGACTGGGAAAGTCTGCCGATAGCCCGGAACACCTCCTGCATCGCCGGGGCTTGGCCGAGCATTTCGGTCATCGGCGCTTCGCTCGGTGCCGGGGTATCGCGGCTGGCGCTTTCGGCCAGCGCGCGTCGCACCAGTTCCAATGCCTGGTCGACGTCGAAAGGCTTGGGCAGGTATTCGAAGGCGCCGCCCTGGAAAGCCGCGACCGCGCTGTCGAGATCAGAATACGCGGTCATGATGATGACCGGCACCTTGGGCAGGCGCTCCTTCAGCGCCTGCAGCAGCTCCAGGCCGGACACCCCCGGCATGCGGATGTCGGACAGCACCGCGGCGGGCGTACTGCGTTCCAGTTCGCGCAGCGCATCGCTGGCCGAGCTGAAGGTCATGCACGGAATGTCCTCGCGCAGCAGGGCTTTTTCCAGCACCCAGCGGATGGAGCGGTCATCATCGATGATCCAGACACACGTCGATTTGGTCATGGCGTTCAGGTCGGCAAGGGAAGAAAAATGGAGAACACGGTGTGGCCGGGTTGGCTTTCGCAGTCGATGGTGCCGTGGTTTTGCGCGACCAGCGTTTGCGCGACCGCCAGCCCCAGACCGCTCCCGCCTTCGCGACCGGACACCAGGGGGTAGAAAATCTGCTCGCGGATGTCGTCGGGAATGCCGGGGCCGTTGTCGATGATCTCGATACGCATACCGAGGCGGTAGCGGCGGCTTTCCAGCGTAATCTGCCGCGCCACCCGCGTCTTGAAGATGAGCTCACCCTGGCCGTGCATGGCTTGCACGGCATTGCGCGCGATGTTCAGCGTGGCCTGGATCAGCTGCTCGGCATCGGCGCGGATTTCCGGCAGGCTCAGGTCATAGTCCCGCCGCAGCGACACGCTGGGCGTTTCGGCCAGGATCAGGCTGCGGACGCGCTCCAGGACTTCGTGGATATTGACCGCACCAAAACGGGGCATGCGGTGCGGCGTCAGCAACCGCTCCATCAGCGACTGCAGGCGGTCGGATTCCTTGATGATGACCTGGGTATATTCGCGCAGACTTTCGCGCGGCAGTTCGTGTTCCAGCAACTGCGCGGCGCCACGGATGCCGCCGAGCGGATTCTTGATCTCGTGCGCCAGGTTGCGCAGCAACTCGCGGTTGGCTTCCTGCTGCAGGCGCGCCTGCTCCAGCCGGGCAATGCGCAGATGTGGGTCGACCGCGCGCATTTCGATCAGCACCGCCTGCGGCGGCTTCTCCAGCGGCGACACGCTGCAGCCCAGGCGGATCGGCGGATGCACGTTCACCGCGACGTCGAGCTCATACTCGATCACCGTTTCCTGCTCGCTGCGCGCGGTGTTGATCGCCACCAGCAGTTCGGGGCCGCGCTCGAACACCTGGCGGGCGTCCTCGCCGACCAGCAGCGCACCCGACACGCCCAGCAGGGTTTCAGCCGCCGGATTCACGTACTTGATGCGGTCGTCCGCATCGAGCACCATGGCGCCGGTGGAGAGGCAATCCAGTCCAGAGAAGTCGGTAAGGGCGTGCGGCATCTTGCTCATGCACAATACTGAAGCACTGATTGTGCCAGAGCGCGAGACGAGCGCATAAGAACCCATCCCGCCTCGCCACGGCGAGCATCGGCGCCCCGGTGAGCCGGCGCGTGAAAGACTTACTTCAGGTTCGCCAGTTCGCGCTGGATGGAAACGATGTTCTGTTCGTGCTGCTGCACGCTGGCGCGCAGCCTGTTTACGCGATTGAGATAGCTGGCGTCGCCAGCCCGTTCGCCCGGTTGCAGGCGTTCGCCCAGCGTCAACTGGCGCCGCGCTTCGTCGGCATTGCGACGTTCGCCCTCGATTTCATCCTGCAGCACCTGACGACGAATATCATCGCGCCGTTGCTGGGTGCCCGAATCGATCCGCGGAAAATTGGCCGGACTGGGCGTGGATGTCCGCGCCGGCGCCTTGCTGGGCGGCGACAGCGGTGCGGGCGCGCCGGGCAGTTCGATGCGCTTGGCGCCCTTACGGTAGACGTCGGTAAAGGTCACCTGACCGTTTTCGTCGACGTATTTGTAGATTTCCGCCTGCGCGGGCGCAGCCAGAACCAGGCAAAGCAGGAAAGGAAGACGCGGAATCAGCATGGCTTCAAGTGTAGCGTACCCGTTTTTTATCGGCCAAATGCCGGCGATCTTGAAGATGGGCGCACAAACAAAAAGGGCGGCCGAAGCCGCCCTGTCTGTCTGCACGCAAACTGCTTACAGCGAGTAATACATCGCAAACTCGACCGGATGGGTGGTCATGCGGAACTTGGTGACATCCTGCATCTTCAGTTCGATGTAGGCGTCGATCATGTCGTTGGTGAACACGCCACCGCGGGTCAGGAACTCGCGATCCTTGTCGAGTTCGTCCAGCGCCATTTCCAGGCTGTGGCAGACCTTCGGCACTTTCGCATCCTCTTCCGGCGGCAGGTCGTACAAGTCCTTGTCCGACGGGTCGCCGGGGTGGATCTTGTTCTGGATGCCGTCGAGGCCGGCCATCATCAGCGCTGCGAAGCACAGATAGGGGTTGGCGGTGGGATCCGGGAAGCGGGTCTCGATGCGGCGCGCCTTCTCGCTAGCAGCGATCGGGATGCGGATCGAGGCCGAGCGGTTGCGGGCCGAGTAGGCCAGCATTACCGGGGCTTCGAAGCCGGGGACCAGACGCTTGTAGGAGTTGGTCGACGGGTTGGTGATCGCGTTCAGCGCCTTGGCGTGCTTGATGACGCCGCCGATGTAGTACAGGCACAGCTCGGACAGGCCGGCGTAGCCGTTGCCGGCGAACAGGTTCTTGCCGTCTTTCCACAGCGACATGTGGACGTGCATGCCGGAGCCGTTATCGCCGACGATGGGCTTGGGCATGAAGGTCGCGGTCTTGCCGTAGGCGTGGGCGACGTTGTGCACGATGTACTTCAGGATCTGGGTCCAGTCGGCGCGCTTGGTCAGGGTGCTAAACATGGTGCCGATTTCGCACTGGCCGGCGGTCGCCACTTCGTGGTGGAACACTTCGACCGGGACGCCGGCTTCTTCCAGCGCCAGCACCATGGCGGCGCGGATGTCCTGCAGGCTGTCGACCGGGGGCACCGGGAAATAGCCGCCCTTGACGCCGGGACGGTGGCCGGTGTTGCCGTTTTCGAACTTCTCGGCGGACGACCAGGAGGCTTCCTCGGAATTGATTTTCACGCCGCAGCCCGACAGGTCATCGTGCCAGGTGATGGAATCGAAAATGAAGAACTCGGGCTCGGGGCCGAAGTAGGCGGTGTCGGCGATGCCGGTCGACTTCAGATAGGCCTCGGCGCGACGCGCCACCGAACGCGGGTCGCGCTCATAGCCCTTGCCGTCGGACGGCTCGATCACGTCGCAGGTCAGGATCAGCGTGGGCTCATCGAAGAAGGGATCCATGTAGGCCGTCGAGGGATCCGCTTTCAGCAGCATGTCGGAAGCCTGGATGCCTTTCCAGCCGGCGATCGAAGAGCCATCGAAGGGGTGGCCGTCTTCGAACCAGTCTTCGGTCACGATGCGCGACGGGATGGAAACGTGCTGTTCCTTGCCGCGGGTATCGGTAAAGCGCAGGTCGACGAACTTGACTTCCTCGTCCTGAATTCTCTTGAGCACATCGGCCACAGTCATGCTAAATCTCCTCAAACTAAAAAATGATAATGATGGCGCCATACTGGGCGCGCTGACGCGCTCGCCACACCATGTAATTCACCTGCAGTTAACTTAGCAGCAACCGTGCCATGTTTGAAATTCGGCGCAAGTCATTGTGCCACAAGGCCCTCCCGACAAGATAGCGTAGCCCCATCCTTTGTAACCGCCTCATTATGGTGCGCTCACATCTTTCATTGCACCAATATGGTGCTAATTGCACCCTTCGGTGGATTTCGTATACTCAGGCGACACCAAAAGGAAACTTGCATGGGACGTATCACCGAGTTGCTCGACGCCGCGCACCGCCGTGGCCAGGACCAGTCGCTGGCCTATGCCGGCGCGCTGCTGCCGCACGAAGCGCACGAACTACTGCAACTGGCGCCCGGTGCGCGCCTGGTCGATGTGCGTGCGCAGGCGGAACTCGAATTCAACGGCGTCATCCCCGGCGCGGTGCAGGTCGAACTGCTCTCCTGGCCAGGCTGGGTAATCAATCCCCATTTCATGGTCCAACTGACGCAGGCCACCGACCCGGAGTCCCTGCTGATCTTCATCTGCCGTAGCGGTCCGCGCTCGCACCGCGCCGCGGCCCTGTGCGCCGAATCCGGGCGCGGCAACTGTTACAACGTGCTGGAAGGCTTCGAGGGCGACCTCAACAAGACCACCGGCCACCGCAACGAGCTCAACGGCTGGAAGCAGCGCGGCCTGCCCTGGACGCAAGGCTGATCCAGGCCCCCCTCCCATCATCACGCCCGCCGGCCGTTTCAACAGTTAGAATACGGCCGCCATGACCGACCGCTACGCCGTATTCGGGCACCCGATTGCCCATTCCAAATCCCCGCTGATCCACGCCGCGTTTGCCCGCCAGACCGGGCAGGACCTGAGCTACGAGGCCATCCTCGCACCGAAGGATGGCTTTGCGGACAGCGTGGCCGCTTTCATCGCGGCCGGTGGGCGCGGCGCCAACGTCACCGTACCCTTCAAGGAAGAAGCCTTTCGCCTGGCCAGCCGCCTGAGCCCGCGCGCCCAGCGCGCCGGCGCGGTGAATACCCTGATATTTGATGACGGCATCCTCGGCGACAACACTGACGGCGCCGGCCTAGTCGCCGACCTCACCCGCAACCTGCACCGAACCCTGACCGGAAAACGCATCCTGCTGCTGGGCGCCGGCGGCGCTGCCCGCGGCGTGATCGACCCCATCCTCGCGCAGCAGCCCGCCGCGCTGGTCGTCGCCAACCGCACCGTGGCCCGGGCACAGGAGCTCGCCGAACTGTTCGATCACGGAATCGCCGCCTGCGGCTTCGACGCGGTCGACACCCCGTTTGACGTCGTCATCAACGCCACCGCCGCCAGCCTGGCGGGCGAGCTGCCGCCGCTGTCGCCGCGCATTTTCACGCCGGACACCCTGGCCTACGACATGATGTACGGGCGCGACACCCCCTTTCTCGCCTTCGCGCGCAAGCACGGCGCGGCGACGGCAGACGGCCTCGGCATGCTGGTCGAACAGGCGGCCGAGGCGTTTGTCCTGTGGCGCGGCGTGCGCCCCGACACCGCGCCCGTCATCGCCAGCCTGCGCGCAACATGATGAAAAAAGTGTTTGGCTGGATCGGCAAGGGCGTCGCCACGGTGATCGCGCTGGTGCTGCTGTATCAGTTGTGGATCTTTGCCCACGTGCTGTGGTGGATCGACCACAACCCGAGTTCGACCGCCTTCATGGAAGCCGGTCTCGCACGCCAGCAGGCCAAGAATCCCGACGCCGAGCTGCGCCACAAGTGGGTGCCCTACGACCGCATTTCCATTCATCTGAAGCGCGCCATCGTCGCCGCCGAGGACGCAAAATTCATCGAGCACGAAGGCTTCGACGTCGAAGGCATCCAGAAGGCCGTCGAAAAGAACCTGAAGAAAGGCAGGCTCGTTGCCGGCGGCTCGACCATCAGCCAGCAGCTCGCCAAGAATCTGTTCCTGTCCGGCGAGCGCAGCTTCCTGCGCAAGGGGCAGGAAGCCGTCATCACCCTGATGATCGAAACCACCTGGAGCAAGCGTCGCATCCTCGAGGTGTATCTCAACGTCATCGAATGGGGCAACGGCATCTACGGCGCCGAAGCCGCCGCGCGCCGCTACTACAAGACCTCGGCCGCCAACCTCAGCCGCGATCAGGCCGCGCGCATGGCGGCGATGGTGCCCAATCCGCGCTTCTACGAGCACAACCGCGGCTCGCGCAGCTACCAGCGCCGCGTCGCGCTGATCCAGCGCTACATGAGCCACGCCCAGGTGCCGCGCTGAGTCGATACGCCGCGCGAGCAGGCGTTTGCACGCCGTAGCGCGTTACAATCGCGGGGCCTTTTTGACTTCCGCGCCATGACCGACACCCTCGAAAGCCAGTCGCAGGACAACCTGGAGACCCATCTCGCGCAGGTGCAATCCCTGCTCGCCAAGATGCGGCTGGTGGAGGAGCTCGTCCACAAACAGGGCGGGCCGCGTCAGGATCTGGTGGAAAACCTGGTCCACAAGCAGAACCTGAACGAGCTGCAGCGCAAGCTGGAAACCCTGCACCCGGCCGACATCGCCTACATCCTGGAAGCGCTGCCGCTGGACGAACGAAAGCTGGTGTGGAGCCTGGTCAGCGCGGAGAACGACGGCGAAATCCTGCTGGAAGTGTCCGACTCGGTACGCGAATCGCTGATCCAGACCATGGACAAGGCAGAGCTGCTGGCCGCCGCCGAATCGCTCGACACCGACGAGATCGCCGACATCGCGGCCGACCTGCCGCGCGATGTGATCCAGGAACTGCTCACCAGCCTCGACGCGCAGAAGCGCGCGCACCTGCAGTCGGCGCTGGCCTACCCTGAAGACACGGTGGGCGCGCTGATGGATTTCGAGATGGTGACGATCCGCGCCGACGTCACGCTGGAAGTCGCGCTGCGCTACCTGCGCCGCCTGGGCGAACTGCCGGACCAGCTCGACAAGCTGTTCGTGGTCGACCGCGACGACGCGATCATCGGCGTGCTGCCGCTGAAAAGACTGCTGACGACCGACCCCGAGGCCTCGGTGGCGGCGGTGATGGTCGAGGATTTCGTGAAATTCCACCCCGACGACGAGGCGCAGGAAGCGGCGCAGGCGTTCGAGCGCTACGACCTGGTGATGGCGCCGGTGGTGGACGCGCAGGGGCGTCTGATCGGACGTCTCACCGTCGACGCGGTGGTCGACTACATCCGCGAATCGGCCGATGCCGACATGCTGTCGATGGCCGGCCTGAAGGAGGAGGAAGACCTGTTCTCCACGGTCTGGCGTTCGGCGAAAAACCGCTGGATGTGGCTGGCGGTTAACCTCGCCACCGCCTTCATCGCCTCACGCGTGATCGGCGCGTTCGAGGGCAGCATCGAAAAACTCGCGGCACTGGCGGCGCTGATGCCGATCATCGCCGGCATCGGCGGCAACACCGGCAACCAGACCATCGCGCTGATCGTGCGCGGCCTGGCGCTGGGCCAGATCACCCAGGCCAACGCGCGCCGCCTGGTCATCAAGGAACTCGGTGTCGCGCTGTTCAACGGTCTGCTGTGGGGTTCGGTGGTGGGCGTGTTCGCCTGGCTGCTGTACGACAACATGGCGCTGGGCGGGGTGATGGCGCTGGCGATGCTGCTCAACTTGATCGTCGCCGCGCTGGCCGGCATTTTCATTCCGATGACGCTGGAACGCATGAAGCGTGACCCGGCCGTCGGCTCGTCGGTGCTGCTGACCTTTACCACCGACAGCATGGGCTTCTTCATCTTCCTCGGCCTGGCCACAGTGCTGCTGCTATGAAGCGCATCCCCGAACCCTCCGAATGGCAGAAGAGCCGCGCGCTTTACCTGCGCCTGCTGGGTTATGTGAAGCCCTACTGGCGCATGTTTGCCTTGTCGCTCGTCGCGCTGGTGCTCACCGCCGCCACTGAGCCGCTGCTGCCGGCGCTGTTCAAGCCGCTGCTCGACCAGGGCTTCGTCGCCAAGGACCAGGATTTCATTCGCTGGATCCCGATCCTGCTGCTGGCCTTGTTCGTGGTGCGCGGCATCACCAGCTTCGTCAGCACCTACTGCATGGCCTGGGTGGGTAGCCGTCTGGTGATGGACCTGCGGGCCGCGATGTTCGACAAGCTGATGACGCTGCCGACCCGCTATTTCGACCAGAACCCGAGCGGACAGCTGATCGCGCATCTGGCGTTCAACGTCACCCAGGTCACGCAGTCGGCCACCAGCTCGCTCACCACCCTGGTGCGCGACACGGTGACGGTGCTGGGCCTGCTGGGCTACCTGCTGTGGCTGAACTGGCAGCTGACGCTGATCGTGTTCGCCATGGTGCCGCTCACGCTGTGGATCGTCCGCATCGCCAGCACGCGCCTGCGCGGCCTGTCGCGCAAGGCGCAGCAGAATATCGGCGACCTCACCCAGGTCATCGACGAAGCGGTGGGCGGCCACCGCGTGGTCAAGCTCTACGGCGGCGAGGACTACGAGCAGTCGCGCTTCCGCCAGGCGGCCAATCTGGCACGGGTGTTCGAGATGAAGCGCGTCGCCGCCAACGCGGTGTACGAGCCGGTGATCCAGCTCATCGCCGCCATCGCGCTGGCGATCATCGTCCACATCGCCGTCGGCCAGGCAACCAGCAATGCCATGACGGTGGGCGGCTTCGTTGCCTTCTTCATGGCCATGCTGCTGCTGTTCGCACCGCTCAAACGGCTGACCGCGGTCAACGACCAGCTGCAGCGCGGACTGGCGGCCTCCGAAACCATCTTCACCCTGCTCGACCAGGAAGCCGAGCGCGACACCGGCACCCGCACGCTCGACCGCATCGAGGGCAGACTGGCGCTGCGCGACGTCAAGCTCACCTACCCCGGCAAGACCACGCCGGCGCTCGACGGCGTCAGCCTCGACATCGCGCCCGGCGAAACGGTGGCGCTGGTCGGCGCCTCCGGTTCGGGCAAGACCACGCTGGCCAACCTGGTGCCGCGTTTCTACGACCCCGATTCCGGCACGATCACACTCGACGGCATCGACACCCGCGACATCCGCCTGCAGAACCTGCGCAGCCACATCGCGCTGGTGTCGCAGGACGTGGTGCTGTTCAACGACACGCTGGCGCACAACATCGCCTATGGAACGAAACGCGATGCTACGCCGGATGAAATCCGCACCGCCTGCGTCGCCGCGCACGCTTGGGACTTCATCCAGGCCATGCCCGACAGCCTCGAGACGCTGATCGGCGAAAACGGCATGCGGCTGTCCGGCGGCCAGCGCCAGCGCATCGCCATCGCCCGCGCGATTCTGAAAAACGCCCCGCTGCTGATTCTCGACGAAGCCACCTCGGCGCTCGACAACGAATCCGAACGTCACGTGCAGGCTGCGCTCGAAACGCTGATGCAAAACCGCACCACCCTGGTCATCGCGCACCGGCTCTCCACCATCGAACGTGCCGACCGCATCGTGGTACTGGAAGGTGGGCACATCGTCGAGATCGGCAGCCACACCGACTTGATCGCCAAAAAGGGCCGTTACGCGCAACTGCACGCGCTGCAGTTTTCCGCATGAGCCGCGACGTCCCGACCGGCTGGGTGAAACCCGCGCGCTCGCTCGTCACCGCCGCCGGCCGGGCCATCGGCGATTACCGCATGATCCGCAACGGCGACCGCATCCTGCTAGGGCTGTCGGGCGGCAAGGATTCGCTGTCCTTGCTGCACACGCTGCACCACCTGCAGCAGAAAGCCCCGGTCAAATTCGAATTGCTCGCCTGCACGGTCGACCCGCAATCCGACCAGTACGACCCTGCACCCTTGAAGCCCTACATGGCCGAACTCGGGGTGCCCTACTTCCTGGAGTCGCAACCCATTCTGGAAGAAGCGCAGAAGACGCTGACCCGGGATTCCGATTCCTACTGTGCCTACTGTTCCAGAATGCGGCGCGGCATCCTCTACCGCGTCGCCCGCGAGCAGGGCTGCAACGTCGTCGCGCTGGCGCAGCACCTGGACGACCTGGCCGAGACGCTGATGATGTCGATGCTGTTCGGCGGCAAGCTCAGGACCATGTCGCCGCATTATCTGAATGACGCCGGCGACCTGCGCATCATCCGGCCGTTTGTTTACGTGCGCGAACGCCAGACCCGCGCCTTCGCCGCCGACGCCGGCCTGCCGGTGATCTTCGAGAACTGCCCGGCCTGCTTCGCCAAGCCGCAGCAGCGTTATGCGATGAAGCAAATGCTGGCCGAGCAGGAAAAAACACATCCGCGTATTTTCAACAGCCTGCTCACCGCAATGCGGCCATTGATGGGCGAGCCGCCAGGCTGATTTTCGCTGACTGTCGTTTGCCAGTTCAGCAGGGTGGGCAAACGGGGGTTTCGTCTGCCCACCTTGTTTGAATCCGTGTGGGCACAAACACGTGCCCACCCTACCGGACTGCTCACCGCAATGCACCCGCTGATGGGCGAGCCTCCGGCCTGATTTCCAGCAGTCGCCATTTGCCCTTAGAATCAACCCTTTGTTTTAATTGATATTTCCACACCGAGACCAAGGTTTATGACGGCATCCTTCATCCCCCCCAAGCGCATTCTCATGGGCCCCGGCCCTTCCGACGTGCCGCAGCGCATCCTCGATGCGATGGCGCGTCCGACCATCGGCCACCTCGATCCGGCCTTCGTCGACCTGATGGAGCAGATCAAGTCGATGCTGCGGATGGCGTTCCAGACCGAAAACGCGCTGACCTTTCCGGTCTCGGCGCCCGGCTCGGCGGGGATGGAAATGTGCTTCGTCAATCTGGTGGAACCGGGCGACAAGGTGATCGTGTGCCGCAACGGTGTGTTCGGCGGGCGCATGCTGGAGAACGTCAAGCGCACCGGTGGCGTGCCGGTGATCGTCGACGACGCCTGGGGAAAACCGGTCGATCCGCAGAAAGTGCGCGAGGCCTTCAAGGCCAACCCTGATGCCAAGGTGCTGGCCTTCGTGCACGCCGAGACCTCGACCGGCGCGCAGTCGGATGCCGAAACCCTGGCTAAGATCGCGCAGGAATTCGGCGCGCTCACCATCATGGATTGCGTCACCAGCCTCGGCGGCACACCGATTTATCTGGATAAATGGGGCATCGACGCGGCGTATTCGGGCAGCCAGAAATGCCTGTCGTGTACCCCCGGCCTTTCACCCGTCTCGTTCTCCGAAAAAGCCATCGCCCGCATCAAGGCGCGCACGACGCCGGTGCAGAGCTGGTTCCTCGATCTGAACCTGGTGTTGGGCTACTGGCAGTCCGCCGGAAAACGCACCTATCACCACACCGCACCAATCAACCCGATGTATGGCCTGCACGAGGCGCTGGTAATCCTCGAAGAGGAGGGCCTGGAAAACGCCTGGGCACGCCATCGCACGATGCATGAAAAACTCAAGACCGGACTCGAAGGCATGGGCCTGCGTTATGTGGTCGAGGAATCCGCACGCTTGCCGCAGCTCAACTCGATCTACGTGCCGGAAGGTATCGACGAGGCGGCGATCCGCGCCCGCCTCTTAAACGAATTCAACCTCGAAATCGGCGCCGGCCTCGGCGACATGGCCGGCAAGATCTGGCGCATTGGCCTGATGGGCTATTCTGCCAAGCAGGCAAACGTCGACTATTGCCTTAAGGCGCTGAAAGCCTGTTTGCCCTGAGCTTCCGTTGAGGTGCGATTCCGAGCATCCTCCGGCATGCTCGAATCGCCGTCGCCAACGATACCGCGATCGGCCCAACCGCACATCCTACGCAACGCGTTCTTCGCGCCCTTTTATAAAGATAGAAAGGGTGGGGGAATAGAGGACGTATCCCACGCCTGAACGCTTAGCGGCATACATCGCGCTATCAGCAAAGCGGACCAGTTCGCTCGGCTCGGCAGCGTGGGAAGGATAGATCGAAGCGCCTAGGCTGGCGCCAAGATCAATAGACCGATTACCGCATCGAAAGGGCTTGTCGAAGGCCTCAAGCACCTTGGCCGCAACGGCCGGCAAGTCATGTTCCTTGATATTGCGCAACAGCAGCACGTATTCATCGCCACCCAGACGGGCCACCGTGTCCTCGCTGCGCGCAACCTCCCTGAGTCGGGTGGCGACCTCGCGCAAGACCATATCGCCGACCTCATGGCCCAAAGTATCGTTAATGGGCTTGAACCGATCCAGGTCGAGCAGCATGACTGCAAACGAACGCTGCTCGCGCGCCGACTCGGTAATTGCGCTTTCCAATTGGTTCTGCAGCAAGGTTCGATTGGCCAGGCCGGTGAGGGGATCGAACATCGCCTGGGCGGCGAGTTGCTGGGTCTGGCATGTGACGCGCTGGCACACAAACCAGGTGATGAACGCACCAATCAGCAGCGCGGTTGCCCCCAAACCGACCATCCAGTTGCGAACGTTCGCATAGGCGATTTCTGCATTGCGGACTGCGGTCACAGTCTGCCGGTTCTGCAGCTGGACCAGGACGCTGACCTGCTCGGAAATCGCCCGTTGCTTGGGCAGGGCCACGTGGCGTATCCGATCGAAAATTTCGTCCCGACGATCAACAAAAACAGCCATGTCGACCACCGCTTGTACCTCCGGCTGCGCCTCGCGGGTCAATACACGAATGCGTTCGAGAATCGCACTTTCCTCCGGGGTCAGAGGCATGTGCTCCAGTTGCTGTCGCGCCTTCAGATAGGCCGACCCATTTGCATTGAAACGAAGGATTTCCTCGTCCTTGTCGAACGGATCCCCCAGAATTGGCAAGGCATGCATGGACAGCGCCCGCTCACGCAGGGCCCGATGCATTTCCGAGGCCAACTGGGCTTTGACGGTATTGTTCTCGGACAGGTTCTTCAGGCGCTGATTGGCATCTGCCACGTAACGCAGGCCGATGGCGGCAAGGATGGCCATCAGGGCGAGCATGCAGAGGAACCCGACCACGATACGGGTCTTGATCCCGACGTGCAGGGAATTCCTTGCAGCATCCACGCGCATTTCCATTTAAGAATTAGCAGCCGCCAAGCCCGGTCAAAATTGAGGTTCAACGGCTCCTTATCGGATATGGGCAGGGATACTTGAAATGACGGCAGATCCGGCACCGGACTTCAACATCGGCGGCGTCGCTAAAGAGGGGACGCGAGACATTTTCCGATGATCGCGCCAGTCAACAGAATCCGCACCCGAATTCAATCCGAGTTTTGCTGGGGCGTTGCCCGGAATGGGCAGACCTGGACATTGCCAGCCGGGTCAGCCCAGGCTGCAAGGGCGGCCTGTTTTATCGGCTCAGACCTTGCCTCTACAGCCCCAGCCGCTGCCAGATCGTCGTGCTGGGCCCGGCCTGATTCATGGTGTAGAAGTGCAGCCCCGGCGCGCCGCCGGCAAGCAGGCGGTCGCACAGATCCGTCACCACATCGAGGCCAAAAGCGCGCAGCGACGGCAGGTCGTCGCCGTAGGTCTCGAGCTTTTTTCGCAGCCAGCGCGGGATTTCCGCGCCGCAGGCATCGGAAAACCGCGCCAATTGAACGTAGTTGCCTATCGGCATGATGCCGGGAACGATGGGGATGGAAACGCCCGCTGCGCGTGCGTCTTCGACGAAGTTGAAGTAGGCATCGGCATTGAAGAAATATTGCGTGATCGCCGCATTCGCACCGGCTTCGACCTTGCGCTTGAAGTTGGCGAGGTCTTCCGTGTAGGAGCGCGCCTGTGGATGCACTTCCGGATAGGCCGCGACTTCGATTTCGAACCAGTCGCCGGTTTCCTTGCGGATGAAATCCACCAGTTCATTGGCGTAGTTGAATGCGCCGGCGTCCATGCTGCCCGACGGCAGGTCGCCGCGCAGCGCAACCAGATGGCGGATGCCCTGGCTTTTGTATTCGTTGAGAATCTCGCGGATGTTCTCCTCGGTCGAGCCGATGCACGACAGGTGCGGCGCGGCCTCGCTGCCGCCGGCCTGGATGTCGCGCACGGTTTCCAGGGTACGGTCGCGGGTGGAGCCGCCGGCGCCGAAGGTGACGGAGAAGAATTTTGGATTGAGCTGCGCCAGCTGTTTTCTGGTCGCACGCAGTTTTTCGGCGCCCTCCGCCGTCTTGGGCGGGAAGAACTCGAAGCTGTAGGTACGTTCGGTCATGCTTCAACCTTTGGAATTGGGAATGAGCGCGGACAGCGCCCAGGTGATGACGCCGTAGAGGATTGCGCCGAACACGGCAGACCAGAAGCCGGCAACGTGAAACCCGGGCAGCAACGCACTGGCCAGCCAGAACAGGAGGCCGTTCAGCACCAGGTAGAAAATCCCCAGCGTGAGCACCGTGATCGGCAGCGTAAGCAGCGCCAGCACCGGCCGCACCAGGGTATTGATGAAGCCCAGCACCAGCGCGGCGATGAGCGCCGCGCCGAAGCCCGACACCTGAATCGAAGGCAGCAGCCAGGTCACGGCCAGCAGGGCGACAGCATTCAGAATCCACAGCAGCAGCAGACGCATGGCGTGCTCCTTATCAGGTGAGGTTGATCAGTAGCGGTACATCTCGGCCTTGTACGGACCGGTCTTGGGCACGCCGATGTAGGCGGCCTGCTGGTCGGTCAGTTCGGACAGCTGCGCGTTCAGTTTCTTCAACTGCAAGCGCGCGACTTTCTCGTCGAGATGTTTGGGCAGTGTGTAGACACCGACCGGATATTTGCCGGAATCGCGCTCCTGCCACAGTTCGATCTGGGCGATGGTCTGGTTGGCGAACGACGAGCTCATCACGTAGCTGGGATGGCCGGTGGCGCAACCGAGGTTCACCAGGCGACCCTTGGCCAAAAGAATAATCCGCTTGCCGTCAGGGAAGATCACGTGATCGACCTGCGGCTTGATCTCTTCCCACTGGTAGCCTTCGATGCTGGCGACGTCGATCTCGTTGTCGAAGTGGCCGATGTTGCAGACGATGGCCTGGTCCTTCATCGCCTTCATATGATCATGCTTGATGACATGGAAGTTGCCGGTGGCGGTGACGAAGATGTCGGCCTTGTCGGCGGCATATTCCATGGTCACCACGCGGTAGCCTTCCATCGCAGCCTGCAGCGCGCAGATCGGGTCGATCTCGGTTACCCACACCTGGGCGCTCAAGGCGCGCAGCGCCTGCGCGCTGCCCTTGCCCACATCGCCATAACCGGCGACCACGGCGACCTTGCCGGCGATCATCACGTCGGTGGCGCGCTTGATGCCGTCGACCAGCGATTCACGGCAGCCGTACAGGTTGTCGAACTTCGACTTGGTGACCGAGTCGTTGACGTTGATCGCCGGGAACTTGAGTTCGCCGCGCGCGTGCATCTGATACAGGCGGTGCACGCCGGTGGTGGTCTCCTCGGTCACGCCTTTCACGGCAGCCAGGCGCAGCGAATACCAGGTCGGATCCACCGCCAGCTTGGCCTTGATCGCGGCGTAGAGCACTTCCTCTTCCTCGCTGGTGGGCTTGGCCACCACGGAAATATCCTTCTCCGCGCGCGCGCCCAGGTGCAGCAGCAGGGTGGCATCGCCGCCGTCGTCGAGGATCATGTTGGAGTAGCCGCCGTCGCCCCACTCGAAAATGCGATGGGTGTAATCCCAGTAGTCGGTGAGCGATTCGCCCTTGACCGCGAACACCGGGATGCGGTCGGCGGCGATCGCGGCGGCGGCGTGGTCCTGGGTCGAGAAGATGTTGCACGAGGCCCAGCGCACTTCGGCGCCGAGCGCGGTCAGCGTCTCGATCAGCACGGCGGTCTGGATGGTCATGTGCAGCGAACCGGTAATGCGCGCGCCGCGCAAGGGCTGCGCCGCCGCGAATTCGTCGCGGATGGCCATCAGGCCGGGCATTTCGGTTTCGGCGATGCGGATTTCCTTGCGGCCCCAGTCGGCAAGCGACATATCGGCGACAACGTAATCGGTGAAGTTTTGGGCAGCCACAGCGTTCATACAATGCTCCATGCATGTGGCCGGGAGGGCGGAGGGCCTGGTTAAATCCGGACTGGCGACGGTGTCGCTCACCCAACGTCCCAAACCCGGCAGGGTTGAGAAAAGGTGAGCGCGGTTGTTGCCTTTCCGAGCCTGGGGACGGGTGAACCCGCCTCGCAGCGCTCCTCGGAAAATGGATTATAGCCCAGGCGGCTGCCGCTTGAGAAAGCTGACCAGCAGGGTCACCGCGGTCAAGGGCATGACATAGCTCAGCATCACGCTGGAAAAGGCCTGCAGACTCTCGTGCTGCTGGGCGGCCAGCACCAGATACAGGAGATAGGCGGCGTAGTACGCGAGGAATACCCCGCCTTCCCAGCGCGCGATTTCGCGTCCGGTCAACAGGATGGGCAGACAGGCAAAAGCCACCGCCAGCATCACCCACAGATCGAAGTTGCGCGCTGCCTCGGGCACATCCAGACCGCCCGTCGACACCAGCCCCGCCGCGCCCAGCACCGCCAGCAGGTTGAAGATGTTGCTGCCGACCACGTTGCCCACGGCGATATCGCGCTGGCCGCGCAAGGCCGCGATGAGCGAGGTGGCGATTTCCGGCATCGAGGTGCCGACCGCCACCACGGTGAGGCCGATGACGAGATCGCTCACCCCAAAGTGCTTGGCGAACACCACCGCCGCGCCGACCAGCCAGTCGGCGCCCAGCACCAGCAAGGCCAGGCCGCCCAGCACCAGCGCCGCCTGCACGCCCCAGTGGCGGTCCCACTGGCTGGTCGGGATTTCGCTGGCGAATTCATCCTCGGCGTCCTTCGACGCGCGTCTCGACTGCACGACCAGGAACACGGTGTAGCCAATCACGCCCGCAAACAGCAAGCCGGCCTCGATGCGGCCGATGTTGCCGTCGAGCGCCATCGCCACCACCACCAACGAAGCGCCGATCATGATGGGAATTTCCTGGCGGATGATCTGCTCGTGCACCAGCAACGGCGCCACCAGCGCAGAGATGCCCAGAATCAGCATGACGTTGGCGATGTTGCTGCCGACGACGTTGCCGATCGCCAGATCGGACGAACCGGACAGCGCGGCACCGACGGACACCGCCATTTCCGGCGCACTGGTGCCGAAGGCCACCACGGTGAGACCCACGACCAGCGGTGAGATGCCCCACGACACCGCGAGGCGCGAGGCGCCGCGCACCATCGCCTCGGCACCGACAATCAGCGCCACCAGCCCGAGCACGAACAATAACGCCTGCATCAGCATGATTTACAGCCCCGCCGCGGCTTTCAGTTCGGCCGCCTTGTCGGTGGCCTCCCAGGTGAAGTCGGGTTCATCGCGGCCGAAGTGGCCGTAACTCGCAGTGCGGGAATAGATCGGCCGCATCAGGTCGAGCATCTGGATGATGCCCTTGGGGCGCAGGTCGAAGTGCTTCTCGATCAGTTCGACGATCTTGGCTTCGGGGATCTTGTTGGTGCCGAAGGTGTCGACCATCAGCGAGGTCGGCTTGGCGACGCCGATGGCGTAGCTCACCTGCACCAGGCACTTGTCGGCGAGCCCCGCGGCGACGATGTTCTTCGCCACATAGCGGCCGGCGTAGGACGCCGAACGGTCCACCTTGGACGGATCCTTGCCGGAGAACGCGCCGCCGCCGTGCGGCGCCGCGCCGCCGTAGGTGTCGACGATGATTTTGCGTCCGGTGAGGCCGGCGTCGCCCATCGGCCCGCCCACCACGAAACGACCGGTGGGGTTGACCAGGTAGCGTGTGTCGGCGGTGAGCATGCCCTTCGGCACTACCGGCTTGATGATCTCCTCGATCACCGCCTCGGTCAGCACGGCATGCGAGACCTCGGGATGATGCTGGGTGGAGAGCACGACGGTGTCGATGGAGTGCGGCTTGCCGTCGACATAGCGGACCGACACCTGCGACTTGGCGTCCGGGCGCAGCCACGGTAGGCGGCCGTCCTTGCGCAGCTCGGACTGGCGCTCGGTCAGGCGGTGCGCGAGGTGGATCGGCAACGGCATCAGCACCGGGGTTTCGTTGCAGGCGTAGCCGAACATCAGACCCTGGTCGCCGGCGCCCTGGTCGAGGAACATGCCCTCGCCCTCGTTCACGCCCTGCGCGATGTCGGGCGACTGCTTGCCGACGGTGACCATCACCGCGCAGGTGTTGTAGTCGAAGCCGACTTCGGACGAGTCGTAGCCGATGCGCTTGATGGTCTGGCGCGCGACTGTGTTGAAGTCGATCACCGCCGTGGTGGTGATTTCGCCGGCGATGACGCACAGACCCGTGGTCAGCAAGGTCTCGCACGCCACGCGCGCATGTTTGTCCTGGGTTAGAATCGCGTCGAGCACTGCGTCCGACACTTGATCCGCCATCTTGTCGGGATGCCCTTCAGACACCGACTCAGACGTGAAAATGAAATCCTTTTGCATGACAGCTCCTGTTGTCCCGGTTACCGACTGCGTAACCGGCTCGGGGGACAGACAGAGCGGCGACGCTTTAGCTGAATTTGTATCCCGCCCGCAAGTTGTCAAGATTAACGCGGCGGCGACGGCATTGTGCCGCGCCTGCGCCCTCGCCGTCAATTCCGCGTGATGATCTTCCTGAAACTGCTGGCCCGTCTGCCGCTGCCCGTGTTGCACGGCCTCGGCTTCGTGCTGGGATGGCTGGTTTATTGGGCCCCGGGGCGCCACCCCGGGCGCCTGCGCAACAATGTGTTCGCCAGCGGCGTGTGCACGCCCGGCCGCGATTGCAGGCATCTGCTGCGTCAAAGCATCAGCGAAGGCGGCAAGGCCATCATGGAATTGCCGCTCCTATGGCTAGGCCCGGACAAACGGGTGCTGAAATGGGTCAAGAAAACCAGTGGCTGGGAACACATCGACGCCGCGCGTGCCGCGGGCAAGGGGGTGATCCTGGTTGCCCCGCACATCGGCTGCTTCGAAATCATCGGCCAGTATTTCGGCTCACGGCATCCTTTCACCATCATGTACAAGCCCTCGCCCAACCCGCTGCTGGATGCGATGATGCTGGCCGGACGCCAGCGCAGCCAGACGAAACTGGTGCCCACCGACCTGTCGGGCGTGCGCGGCTTGCTGGCAGCGCTCAAACGCAACGAGGGCATCGGCATCCTGCCCGACCAGGTGGCCAGCAGCGGCGACGGCGTGTGGGCCCCCTTCCTCGGCCGACCGGCCTATACCCCGACCCTGGTCGCCAGCATCCAGCGCAAGACCGGCGCAGCCGCTTTTTTCGTCGCCGCTGAACGCCTGAGCTGGGGGCGCGGCTATCACCTGCATGTCTATCCGCTGGACGACACGCTGCCGGCAGAGAAAACCGCCGCCGCACTCCGCATCAACCAGGGCGTCGAAGCAGTGATACGCCATTTCCCGGCGCAATATCTGTGGAACTACAACCGCCATAAATGTCCTGGCGGCGTCGCGCTTCCCGACGCGCCTGCCGCATGATGTCTGCCGTGATGATGTTGTTGCTCAAACTGCTGGCCCGACTTCCGCTCCCCGTGCTGCATGGCCTCGGCATCGCGCTCGGCTGGCTGATCTACTGGGCGCCGGGCCGCCATTCCGCCCGCCTGCGCAGCAATGTGTTCGACAGCGGCCTGTGCGCACCCGGCGCCGATTGCCGGCGCCTGCTGCGGCGCGCCATCGGCGAATCGGGCAAGGCCGTCGTCGAATTGATCGCGGTGTGGCTGCGGCCCTACGACGATGTGCTGAAGCTGGTGCGCGGGACCCGTGGCTGGGAACACATCGACGCCGCACGCGACGCCGGCCAAGGCGTGATCGTCATCGCCCCGCACATCGGCTGCTTCGAAATGATCAACCTGTATTACGCAGCGCGGCATCCGTTCACCGCCATGTACAAGCCGCCCCGCAAATCCTTTCTCGACCAGTTGATGCTGGCCGGCCGCCAGCGCGGCCAGGCGACGCTGGTACCGACCGACCTGTCGGGCGTGCGCGCCTTGCTGGCGGCGCTGAAACGCCACGAGGGCATCGGCATCCTGCCCGATCAGGTGGCGACCGGCGGCGACGGCGTGTGGGCCCCCTTCCTCGGCCGCCCGGCCTACACCCCGACCCTGGTCGCCAGCCTGCAGCGCAAGACCGGCGCGGCGGCCTTCTTCGTCGCCGCCGAGCGGCTTCCCTGGGGTCGCGGCTATCACCTGCATGTCACCCCACTGGGCGAAACCCTGCCGGAAGACAAGGCGGCCGCCGCGCTGCGCATTAACCAGGGGGTGGAAGACGTGGTGCGCTGCTTCCCGGCGCAATACCTGTGGAGTTACAACCGCCACAAGCGCCCCGGTGGGGTTCCGCATCCGGACGACCCGCCGGAAGCATGAAGCCTGCTGCCTCTGACAAACTGCTGCGCCTGGGTCTGTTGCCGATCTGGCTCGGCGTCGGCGTCCTGTGGCTGCTGCACTGGCTGCCGCTGCCCCTGCAGGCCGCGTTAGGCAACGCCCTCGGCGGGTTGCTGGCGCTCATCCCCGGACGGCGGCGGCGCATCGTGGCCACCAATCTGGCGCTGTGCTTCCCGGACACCCCGGAAACCGTGCGCCGCCGCTGGCTGCGACAGTGCTTCCAGGCATCGGTTCGGGCCACACTCGAGCATGGTCTGCTGTGGTGGGGCTCGGCAGCGCGCCTGCGCCGCCTGATCCGGATCGACAACCCTGAAGCCGCGCTGGGCGACGGCGTGCGGCCCGTCATCTGGCTGGCGCCGCACTTCGTCTGGCTGGATACGGGCGGCACGCGCCTCGCCATGGATTGGCGCGCCGCTTCCATGTACGCCCCCGCCTTGAACCCCGTTACCGACCGAATGATCGGGCATGGCCGCTCACGCTTCATCCCGCCGGAGCTGATTTCCAAGAACGACGGCATCAAGCCGGTGTTGAAAGCGATCAAGGCGCATCTGCCGTTTTATTACCTGCCGGACCAGGATCAGGGACGGCACAATGCCGTCTTCGTGCCCTTCTTCGGCATTCCTGCCGCCACCCTCTCGGCATTGCCGCGCTTGGCCCGGCTCACCGACGCCCAGGTCGTCCCGGTCATCACCCGCCAGTTGCCGTGGGGACGCGGCTACGCCGTGCACTTCTATCCGCCGTGGGAAAATTACCCGAGCGACGATGTGGAAGCCGACGTCGCCCGCATGAATGCCTTCATCGAGGACCGCATCCGCGAAATGCCGGCACAGTACCTGTGGCTGCACCGCCGCTTCAAGACCCGCCCGGAAGGCGAACCCAGCTTGTATGAATGACAGGCAGGCCGATGTGCAGCCGCTGAAGCAAGACGACGTCGACGCCGTCAGCACATTGGCGCGCAGCGTGTGGCAGGCCACTTACCCTGCGCTGATCTCGCAGGCGCAGATCGACGCCATGCTGGCCGACCGCTATGCGCCGCAGCGCATCCGCGAACAGTTGAACGATCCGAGCCATGCCTGGCGGGTAGCGAAACAAGGTCCTGCGCTGGTCGGCTTTGCCCACGCCCTGCTGGATGAAACGGGGTGCAAGCTCGACAAGCTCTACGTGCATCCCGATCAGCAGCGCCACGGCATCGGTGCCGCCTTGATGCGGACGATCGAGGACTGGGCACGCAGCCAACAGGTTCGCCGCCTGTGGCTGCAGGTCAACCGCGGCAATGCGCAGGCGATCCGCGCCTATGAGAAGTACGGTTTCAAGATCGTCGAATCGCGCGTGTTCGACATCGGGGACGGCTTCATGATGGACGACCATGTGATGGAGATACAGCTGTGAATTTCGAGAACCCGGACGACGACGCGTTGCGCACCCTGCTGCAAACGGTCAAGACCATCGCCGTGGTCGGCCTCTCGCCGCAGCCCGCGCGGCCAAGCTACCGCGTGGCGCAGGCGATGCAGCGCTATGGCTTCCGCATCGTCCCGGTGCGCCCGCTGGTCGACGAAGTGCTGGGCGAAAAAGCCTACGCCAGCCTCGCCGACATTCCGTTCCCGGTCGACCTGGTCGACGTCTTCCGTGCCGCCGAGCACGTGCCAGCTATCGTCGGACAATGCCTGGCGCTACACTTCCCTTCTATCTGGATCCAGGAAGGCATCGTCCATGAAGCCGCCGCGCGCGAAGCACAGGCCGGCGGCATGACGGTGGTGATGGACCGCTGCCTGCTCAAGGAATACGTACGAATCAAAACCCAATGAAACTGCGCTTCACCAAAATGCACGGGCTGGGCAACGACTTCGTCGTGTTCGACGGCATCCGCCAAGCCGTCGCGCTCGCCCCGGAGCAATGCCGGCGCATCGCCGACCGCCACTTCGGCGTCGGCTGCGACCAGATTTTGCTGGTCGAAAAGTCCACGCGCGACGACGCCGACTTCCGCTACCGCATCTTCAACGCCGACGGCGGTGAGGTCGAGCAATGCGGCAACGGCGCGCGCTGCTTCGTGCGCTTCGTGCACGACAAGGGGTTGACCGACAAGACCGCGATCCGCGTCGAGACCGCGTCGGGCCTCATCGAGCCGCGTCTGCTCGACAACGGCCAGGTGACGGTCGACATGGGCGCGCCGCGCTTCGCGCCGGCCGACATTCCGTTCGCGGCCGATGCCGAGGCGATGAGCTATGCGCTGAAAGTCGGCCAGCACGTCATCGAGATCGCCGCTGTGTCGATGGGCAATCCGCATGCGGTGCTGCGGGTGAACGACCTCGACAGCGCGCCGGTGGACATTCTCGGCCCGGCCATCGAATCGCATTCGCGCTTTCCGCAACGGGTCAACGCCGGCTTCATGCAGGTGCTGACGCCGCACGACATCCGCCTGCGCGTGTATGAACGCGGCGCCGGCGAAACACTCGCCTGCGGTACCGGCGCCTGCGCCGCCGCAGTCGCCGGCATCCGCCAGGGCTGGCTGAAAAGCCCGGTCAGCGTGCACACGCGCGGCGGCGATCTGGTCATCGAATGGGCCGGTACCGGCCAATCGGTCAGCATGACCGGCCCTGCCACCACAGTTTTTGAGGGAGAACTAGAACTCTAATGGACACGCAACCGACGCACCTGGACCCCCAGGCGATCGCCGACTATCTGACCCGGCATCCCAACTTTTTCAACGACTTTCCCACCCTGCTGGCGGAGCTGCATATTCCGCATCCGCACGGCACCCATGCGGTGTCGATGAGCGAGCGCCAGCTGATCGCCATGCGCGACAAGGTGCATATGCTGGAAAACAAGCTGGCCGAACTGATCCAGTTCGGTGAGGAAAACGACGGCATTTCGGAGAAGCTGCATGCGCTGACGCTGGCGCTGCTGACCGCATCCGTGCCGCAGGACATCGTCGCGGCGCTGGCTATTCATCTGCGCGAAGGCTTTGCGGTACCGCACCACGCGCTGCGGGTATGGACCCTGACGGGCGAGGCCGTGCCGGGATTGAACGACCCGGTTTCACCCACGGTGCGCGACAGCGTGGCCGCGATGACGCAACCGGTTTGCGGCGCCCTGGCGGTCAACGATGCCAGCGACTGGTTCGGCGAAGTGTCGCCGCATCTGCGTGCCTTTGCCTGCATCCCGCTGCGACCCGCACCCGCGGCAGCGCCGATCGGCCTGCTGGTGCTGGCGTCGGAAGAAGCCAAGCGCTTCTACCCCGGCATGGGCACGCTGTATCTGGACCGGCTGAGCCAACTGGTTGGTGCCGCGCTGGTGCGGATGCAGGGTTGAACGCGCAAGCCAGTCCCCTCCCCAACCCTCCCCCACCAGCGGGAGAGGGAGCAAACGCTGAGTCAAAACCGATTAACCACTACCTGCAACACCTGGCCGCCGAACGGCGGCTGTCGCCGCATACTGTCGCCGCCTATCAGCGCGATCTGGCCAACCTGATTCGCCTGGCCGCCGACAAGCCCCTGGCCGAGCTCACGGTCACCGATATCCGCGGGGCCATCGTCAAGCTGCGCAGCCAGAACCTGGCGGCCTCCAGTCTGGCGCGCCAGCTGTCGAGCTGGCGCGGGTTTTTCACCTTTGCCTGCCGCCGCCTCGGCTATGCCGGCAATCCCTGCCTCGGCCTGCGCCCGCCGAAAGCGGCCAAGGCGCTGCCGGACATCTTATCGCCCGATACCTGCACCCAGTTGCTCGACGGCGCGGCGGCGCCAATGGACGACGATGCGCTGCTGGCACGCGATCGCGCCATGTTCGAACTGTTCTATTCGTCCGGCCTGCGCCTGGCGGAACTGGTCGGACTCGACCTCGACGCCGTCAACCTGCAGGCCGGTGAAGCACAGGTCACCGGCAAGGGCCGCAAGACCCGCATCGTGCCGGTGGGCAAGGCCGCGCTCGATGCCCTGGCGGCCTGGCTGCCACAACGCGAGGCGCTGGCGCGCGACACCGCCGCGCTGTTCGTCAGCCAGCGTGGCACCCGCCTCAGCCCGCGCAGCGTGCAGCTGCGGCTCGAACGCTGGGCGATCCGGGCCGGCCTCGGCCAGCATGTCCACCCGCATCTGCTGCGCCACGCCTTTGCCACCCACGTACTGCAATCGTCGGGCGACCTGCGCGCGGTGCAGGAAATGCTCGGCCATGCCAGCATCAGCACCACCCAGGTCTATACCCACCTGGACTGGCAGCACCTCGCCAAGGTCTACGACCAGGCGCATCCGCGCGCGCGCAAGAAAAACTGAGCAACGTCCCGGCCGGGCGTAAGCGGCCACTTACTCCAAAAGCACGCTTTTGCGTGCCCTTCAGGAATCCACCGCGCTGCCGATTCCACCCGTATGCGCGATCATCCCGCCTCCCTATTCGCTCGGCTTGTGTCAGGCCTGCGTCCCGCACAGCTCAGCACCCAAGGCCGGGTCATGGGCGCACTCCTGCTCGTGCTGTTGGGCGTGCTCTTGCTGGCGGGGCAACTGGCCCTGCAGATCGCCCGCCAGGACGCGGATGCCGCCCTGCGCGCGCATACCGCAACGCAACTCGCGCTGCTGTCCCGCGCGGTCGCCGACTCGGCCAGCCTGCGTGACTACCAGGGCTTGCAGCTGCAGCTCAAAATTCAGCTCACCCAGGGCGACCTGCAGTCGGTGGAATACACCGCCCCCAGCGGCCTCACGCTGCGCGAGGAGGCGCCCGAGCGCCGCGCCAACCGCCCCGACTGGTTTGCCGCTCTGGCGGGACTAACGATTCCCGTCATGCAGGAAACCCTCGTCATCGGCGACAGCCATCTCGGCCGCCTGGTGATCCAGCCGTTTGCCCACACCTCCGAGGATTTCCTGTGGAATCTCGTCACGCGGCTGTTCGTGCTGCTCGCGGTCGCGTTCACCCTGCTCGGATGGCTCACCCAGGTCATGCTCAGGATCAATCTGCGTGACCTGACCGGGCTGGGCGCTGCCGCACGCCGGATCGAAGCGGGCGACTACAGCGAGCGCCTGCCCATCCGCGCCAGCAGTCCGCCCGAACTGAAGGAAACGATGCGCGCGTTCAACCACATGAGCGCCGCGCTGGAGCAATTGCTCAACGACCTGGGTGAACAGCAGAATGCGCTCGACAGCACCGCCAGCGTGTCCGAGGCGGATCTCGCCGGCAACATCACCTTCGCCAACGAACTGTTCTGCAGCATCAGCGGCTATACGCTCGAGGAACTCGTCGGCAAGAATCACCGCATCGTCAATTCGGGCGTGCACGATGCCGCGTTTTTCCGCGATCTGTGGGAAACCATTTCGAGCGGACGAACCTGGCGCGGCGAGATCTGCAACCGCGCCAAGGATGGCCGGCTGTTCTGGACGGCGTCGACCCTGATCCCGATCAAGGGTGAGGACGGCCTGCCGGTCAAATACCTGTCGATCCGCTTCGACATCACCCAGCGCAAGCTCGACGAGGCCTTGCTCAACGCGGAAAAGGAACGCTGGCAGGTCACGCTGCAATCGATCAACGATGCCGTCGTCGTCGTCGACAGCCGGGAGCAGGTGACCTACCTCAATCCGTCGGCCGAGAGCCTGTTCGGGATTGCGCTCGCGGACGCAGTCTCGAATTCGCTGAAAAACCTGATTCAGCTTAATCCGCTGCATGACGACGAAGTCCCGGGCGTCGCCGATCCGGCCGCGCATCCGATCCGGGAGAAAACCGGTTCCGCCCTGCTGACCACGCGCCATGGACAGAACCTGGCGGTGAGCTACAGCCGTGCCACGCTGACCGGCCACGGTGATTTCGGTGCCGTCTACGTGCTGCGCGACGAGACCGAAAAGAAGCTGCTGCTAGACAACCTGCGCGACATGGCCTTCCACGATGCGCTGACCAAGCTGCCAAACCGACGCGCAGTCGAAGGCCGGCTCGACCGCGCCATGCGCAGCGCGCGCACCGAGACGCAGCAGCATGCGTTCTGCTACATCGATCTTGATCACTTCAAGCTGGTGAACGACACCTGCGGCCACGCCGTGGGCGACGCCTTGCTGATGGAAGTCTCGCAGACCATGAAGGACGCGCTGCCGGCCCAAGCCTACCTCGGCCGGCTGGGCGGCGACGAATTCGGCCTCATTTTGTTCAACACCCAGCCGGCCGATGCGATTCATATCTGTCGGCAACTGGTCCAGCGCATCCGCGACTTCGCGTTCGAGCACAAGGGACGGCGCTTCACCATCGGCGCCTGCGCCGGGATTGCGCCGATCACCCAGACCGCCGCCACCGCCGGCGACATCATGGTGCAGGCCGACATGGCCTGCTACCGCGCCAAATCGGAAGGCAGTGGGCGAGTACTGCTCTATGAGGCGGACGAAGTCGGCTTCCGCCGCATGGAAACCGAGATGGGCTGGGCCGCGGACTTTGCCAAGGCACTGGAAAGCAACCAGTTCCTGCCGTATCGCCAGCTGATCGAGGCGACCACCCCGGGCGAGCGACCGCATTACGAGGTGCTGGTGCGCTGGCTGCGCCACGGCGTGATCGAAGGTCCGGCCAAATTGCTGCCCGCGCTGGAACGCTACGGGCAGGCGCCCCTGCTCGACCGCTGGATGGTGGAGGCTGTCGTCTCCTATCTGTCCGTCCAGCCGGACGACCAGGCGATCTACTTCATCAACCTGTCGGGCAGGACTGTCGCCGACGAGTCCTTCCTCGGCACGGTCTGCCATCTGCTCGATCACTACGGCGTGGCGGGGGAACGGATCGGCTTCGAGGTTACCGAGACGGCGGCAGTGGTCAATCTGGACGATGCGCAGCGCCTGATCCATGGCCTGCGCCAGCGCGGTTGCCAGTTCGCGCTGGACGACTTCGGGCGCGACGCCTCGTCGTTCTACTATCTGAAGCATCTGCCGGCCGACTTCATCAAGATCGACGGCGCCTTCGTCCGCGGCATGCTCGACGATCGCCGCGACCAGGCTATCGTGCGCTCGATCGCCAAGCTGGCGAGCGACTTCGGCATGTACTCGGTGGCCGAACAGGTGGAAGACGCCGACATGGCCATGCTGTTGCGGGAAATGGGGGTGGACTACCTGCAGGGCTACCACATCCACCGCCCGGAAGCCTTTCCCTTGTGGCAGCCGGTCATCGCCACGCAAGCCGCGCGCACGGTAGCCGCGCCGCGCCTCACCCTGGTCAGCTAGCCGGGTCGGGGGTCAGACGATCACCGTGTCGGCGGCGCCAGGATCTGGATCCGGATAGCGCATCTTCAACCCCTCGAGCGCTTCGATCAGCAGGCTGGAAATCATCAGGTTGCGCGCCAGCTTGTTGTTGGCGGGGATCACATGCCACGGCGCATGCTCGTTGCTGGTCGCGGAAATCGCCGCCTCGTAGGCCTCCATGTAAACATCCCACTGCGCCCGCGCATCGAGGTCGGCGGGATGAAATTTCCAGCGCTTTTCCGGGTTGTCGCGGCGCTCTTCCAGACGTTTTTTCTGCTCATCCTTCGAGATGTGCAGATAGAACTTCAGGATCGTCGTGCCGTTTTCCACCAGCATCCGCTCGAAGTCGTTGATCTGGCGATAGCGGCGTTGGCATTCGGCAGCGTCGATCCAGCCGTTGACGCGGGTGATCAGCACATCCTCGTAATGCGAACGGTTGAAAATGCCGATTTCGCCCTTGCCCGGCACATGGTGATGCACCCGCCACAGGTAATCGCGTCCCAGTTCGTGCGGCGTCGGCGCCTTGAAGTTGGCGACGCGCACGCCAAGCGGGTCGACGCCCTGAAACACGTGGCGGATGGTCGAATCCTTGCCGGCGGTGTCCATCGCCTGCAGCACGATCAGCAGCTTGTGGCGGCCCTCGGCGTACAGTAGTTCCTGCAGGGCTTCCAGCCTCGCACGGTCCGCATCGAGACGCTCCCGCGCCTCCGCCTTGTCGCCGTTGACGATGGCCTTATCGCCGGCATCCCATTTCGACAGTTTCAGTTTCGAGCCCGGTTCGATCCGGGAATCCGCAGGCTTCATATTTTCTCCATCGGCGGGATCAGGCGCATCCAGTCGCCCAGCGCCGAGCGGATCTCGCCCAGCGTGAGATGGCGCATGAAAGGGTAATTCCCGGGAGCCATCTGGTCCCAGGCGCAGGTCATGCTGCGCAGGACCGGCTGGGCCGGGTCGCGCAAATGAAACTCGGTTTTGAAGTAGAGGGACGACGGGGCTTCGTTCGTAGCGGAATCGGCGGTTTTGACAAACGGCGATGCGGCCGCAGCGAAGATGCTTTCACTGCGCGTCACCCGCCACACCTCGAAGCGGCCCGGTCGCAGGGTCTGCGGCCCATCGCTCACCGTGTTCAGCTCAACCACGCAATACGGGTCATATCCCTGCACGCTGTTGCGCGGCACGATGCGGCCGTATTGCAGCCGCACCGTCGCAGCGCCGGGCTCGATCTCCAGCGGGCGATCGAGCTGCACTACCCAGCCCGTGGTGTAAGCAAAATGCGGCGAAGCCGGGTCCGGCGATTGCAGCCCTGCACAGCCCGCCAACAGCGCAACGCCTACGATTCTGATGGTTTTCATGGTGCCCTCCAGAAATCCCGTTATTCCCCCGTACCTGTTTAATTATGGTGCACAGGGCGGCGAAATGCTCGCCGCACCCCTGCTTTCACAAACGGGCGACTTGCGCCTTTGGCGCTTGACGTTCAGACTGCCCCCCTTCGCGCCGATCCTTTTCGGCGGGAAACCATCCATTGTTCGACTCATGGAGCGTCTTGATGCCCGCCTCAAAACCCCTTACCGAAGCCGCACTGCTCAAAATGCCGGCCTCCGCCTACATGAATGCTGATCAGCTGGCATTTTTTCGCACGCGTCTCGAAGCCCTGCGCGACGAAATGCTCAGCAATGCCGCCGACACCGGCGCCACGCTGAAGGAAAACGAGAATTTCGCCGACCCCAACGACCGCGCCACGGTCGAGGAAGAGCACATGCTGGAACAGCGCGTGCGCGACCGTGAACGCAAACTGCTGAAAAAAATCAACACTGCGCTGACACGGATCGAAAACGGCGAATACGGCTGGTGCCTGGAAACCGGCGAGCCGATCGGCCTGCCGCGCCTGCTGGCGCGCCCCACTGCCGAATACTCGATCGAGGCGCAGGAGCGGCACGAGAAGAAGGAGCGGCTGCACGCCTGAGCCTGCCCCGGCACGACCCGATGGATGCTGCACTCCCCATCACGCTGCTCTCCGGTTTTCTCGGCAGCGGCAAGACCACAGTCCTGAATCATCTGGTGCGCACCCTGCCGCGCACCGCCATCCTGATGAACGAGTTCGGCGAAGTCGCGCTCGACCACCAACTGCTGCAGAAGATGGAAGGCCCGATGGCGCTGCTCGCCGGCGGCTGCGTCTGCTGCACGATTTCGGGCAGCCTCGCGCCAACGCTTAAAAACCTGTGGATGGCGCGGCAAAAGGGCGACATTCCGCCATTCGAGCGCGTCATCATCGAAACCACCGGCATCGCCGACCCGGCGCCGGTGCTCGACAACCTGCTGCACGACAACTGGATTCGCGCCCGCTTCCGCCTCGACGGCGTGGTCACCACGGTCGACGCGCTGTTCGGCATGGGCCAGCTCGACGAACACTTCGAGGCGGTAAAGCAGGTGGCGGTGGCCGACAAACTGCTGCTGACCAAGACCGATCTCGCGCCCGCCGAAACGGTGGCGGCGCTGCGCGAACGTCTGGCGGCGCTCAACCCGGCCGCCGACATCGTGATCGTGACGCACGGCGAAATCGACCCCGCCGCGATCCAGAACCTCGGTCTGTGGAACGCCGAAACCCGAACGCTCGAAGTCGCACGCTGGCTGAAGCCGCAACGCTACCAGCCGGCCAGCGCCGGCAAGCTTGGCGGCAAACCGCACGCAGCCCTGCACGACGGCCGCATCCAGGCCTTTTCGGTGGTGCTCGATGCCCCGCTCGACCGCTATGGCCTGCAGTCCGCGCTGTCCATGCTGACCTCATTCCGCGCCGAGAACCTGCTGCGCTTCAAGGCGATCGTCAATCTCGCGGGCGAGGCCCAGCCGGTGGTGCTGCATGGCGTGCAGCACGTGCTGTATCCGGAAGTGACGCTCGATGCGTGGCCGGACGACGATCATCGCAGCCGCTTTGTCTTCATCGTGCGCGATCTCGAACCCACATTCGTCGCCAAACTGCTGGCCGATTTCTCGGGCGCGGCCCAAGGCCATGCCGGCGTGGCGCCATGAATCCGGGGCAAAAAATCCTCATCGGGATGATCCGCGTGTATCAGCTGGTGCTGTCGCCCTGGCTCGGCCGGCAGTGCCGCTTCCTGCCGACCTGCTCGGAATACGGCAAGGAAGCTATCGAAAAACACGGCGCCCTGAAGGGCGGCTGGCTGGCTGCCAAGCGCATCGGCCGCTGCCGTCCCGGCTGCACCCATGGCTACGACCCGGTTCCGCCGGTGAAGCCGCGCAAGTAAAATAGCGTCCATGCTGTCGCGCCGCCTGTTTCCCTGGCTGTTTGCCCTGACCCTGCTGTTCGGTCAGGCGACGGCGTTCGCGCATGCGCTCAGCCACGTGGACGCGCACGACGCGGCGCTTCACGATCCGGTCTGCGAGGTCTGCATCGCTCAGGCCCACCTGGGCGGCGCCGCGCCGCAAAAAGGCTTCAGCCTGCCGTATGTGCCGGCGGCCCACGTCAGCGTGTCCGCCGCAGCGCAGCCACGCGTCAGCGTCATAGTCCAGTCCGCGCAAGCCCGCGCACCACCTGCCTCCGCCTGAAACCCGAATCTCGACACGGCCCTTCGATCCGATCGGCCGGCCGTGTTCCATTCCCTTCTTGACGGAGTTTGACCATGTTACGACCCACCCTGCTGGTGGCCGCACTGACGGCTGCTTTTCCTGCTTTCGCCAACAGCGATCTCGACGCCCTGCGCGCCGAGTTGAGAGAAATGAAAGCGGCCTACGAATCACGCATCCAGGCGTTGGAAGCGCGGCTTCAGGCCACTGAAACGCACGCCCCGCCCGCCGCGGCTCCAGCCGTCCCCGCCGCACAGGCTGCGGCCCCCGCCGGCAACCGCTTCAATCCCGATATCTCGCTCATCCTGCAGGGCCGCTATGCGCACCTCGACGACATCGAGCATCGCACCATCACCGGCTACCTGCCGGCCGGCCACGGCCACGGTCCCGCCCGCGGCTTCTCGCTCGACCACACCGAGCTGGTGATGTCGGCCAGCGTCGACCCCTACTTCAACGGCTATTTCAATCTGGCGCTGGTCGACGAGGAAGTCGAAATCGAGGAAGCCTGGTTCCAGACGAGCAGCCTCGGCAACGGTCTTTCACTCAAGGGCGGCCGCTTCCTCTCCGGCCTTGGCTACCAGAATGAAAAGCACCCGCATGCCTGGGATTTTGCCGACAACAGCCTGATGTACCGCGTCCTGTTCGGCGAGGCTTATGGCAACGACGGCGTGCAGTTGAAATGGGTCGCGCCAACCGAACTGTTCATGGAATTCGGCGTTGAAGCCGGACGCGGCGCCAATTTCCCCGGCACCGACCGCAACACCAACGGCGCCGGCAGCTATACGCTGTTTGGTCATCTTGGCGGCGACGTCGGCGTCTCGCACAGCTGGCGCGCGGGGCTGTCGTATCTTCAGGCCAAAGCCAGCGAGCGCGAGGGCGAACTGGAAGACCTGAACGACGTCGACGCCGAAACCTACTTCAGCGGCAAGAGCAAAACCTGGGTGGCGGACTTCGTCTGGAAATGGGCGCCCAACGGCAACGCCCGCGAGCAGAATTTCAAGTTCGCCGCCGAATATTTCCGCCGCAACGAAAAGGGCAGCCTGCTGTGCGAGGACAATATCGGCGATGGGGGTTTGTGTGACGGCGTGACTTCTGAGGACGCCTACCGTTCACGCCAGTCCGGCTTCTACGCCGAAGGCGTCTACCAGTTCATGCCGCGCTGGCGTATCGGTTACCGCTACGACCGCCTGGACTCGGGCTCGGTCGATTTCGGGCTGAACAACGCCAACCTGCCGGTGTCCGACTACAACCCGACGCGCCATTCGCTGATGCTCGATTATTCGCCGTCCGAGTTCTCGCGTCTGCGCCTGCAATACTCGAAGGACAAGTCGATGGAAAGCGTCGCCGAGAACCAGTGGTTCGTGCAATACATCCACAGCCTGGGCGCGCACGGCGCGCACAAATTCTGAGGCGGTGACGATGACGAAACGACTGTTGCTTACGCTCCTGCTGTGGCTGCCGATGCAGGCCCACGCCGCGCTCAATGTCTTCGCCTGCGAACCCGAGTGGGCGGCGCTGGCGCGGGAAATCGGCGGCGCCGAGGTGCGCGTCTATGCCGCCACCACGGCCTTGCAGGATCCGCACCGCATCGAGGCGCGGCCGAGCCTGATCGCGCAGATGCGGCGCGCCGATCTGGTGGTGTGCAGCGGTGCCGACCTCGAGGCCGGCTGGCTGCCGGTGCTTCTGCGCGAAGCGGGCAACGCGCGCGTGCAGCCCGGTCGCCCCGGCTATTTCGAGGCCAGCCGCTTCGTGCCGCTGCTGGAGCAACCCGCCACGCTCGACCGCGCGCAGGGCGATGTCCACGCCGCCGGCAATCCGCACATCCACACCGACCCGCGCAACCTTGCCCGGGTTGGCTCGGCCCTGGCGGCGCGCATGGCCGAGCTCGACGCGGCCGGTGCGGCCGGCTATCAGGCCCGCTGGAATGACTTCTCCGCGCGCTGGAACGCGGCGATCGCCCGCTGGGAGAGCCGCGCCGCGCCCTTGAAAAACCTGCCGGTGGCGGTGCAGCACAAGTCCTTCAGCTACCTGCTGGCCTGGCTGGGCATGGTGGAAGTCGTCACGCTGGAGCCCAAACCCGGGGTCGAGGCTTCGGTCAGCCACTTGGCCCGGGTGGCGACGCAGCTGCAGGCCACGCCCGCCCGCGCCGTGCTGCGCGCCGCCTACCAGAGCCCGCGCCCGGCCGACTGGCTGGCGCAGCGCACCGGCATTCCGGCGCTGGTACTGCCCTACACCGTGGGCGGCAGCACCCGCGCAAGCGACCTGTTCGGCCTGTTCGACGACACCCTGGACCAGCTGCTGAAGGCGGTGCCATGACCCCGGCCCCGCTGGATCTGCTGATGTGGCCGTTCCTCGTCGGCCTGCTGATACTGGCCACCCATGTGCCGCTGGGGCGCCGGGTGCTGGCACGCGGCATCATCTTTCTCGATCTGGCAGTGGCGCAACTGGCCGTGCTCGGCGTGGTCGCGGCGCACGCGCTGGATCTCGCCGCTGACGGCTGGCCCACCCAGGTGGCGGCGGCCGCCACCGCGCTGGCCGGCGCGGCCCTGCTGGCCGAATGCGAACGGCGCTGGCCGGACATCCAGGAAGCCCTGATCGGTTCCACCTTCGTCGTCGCTGCCAGCCTCGCCGTGCTGCTGCTGGCGGGCGATCCGCACGGCGGCGAGCACCTGGCCGAACTGCTGAGCGGACAGATTCTGTGGACCACGTCCGGGCAGGCGCTGCCGATGGCCGCACTGACCGCCGCCCTGTTGGCGCTGATGGCCTGGCGCGGCGAACGACTCGGCGGCCTCGGCTTCTATCTGGTGTTTGCGCTGGCGATCACCGCATCGGTTCAGCTGATCGGCGTGTTTCTGGTGTTCGCCAGCCTGATTCTGCCGGCGCTGGCGGTGCGCGGCCTGCCGCCGCGCATCGCCCTGCTGGCTGGCTGGGGGGTGGGCGCGCTGGCCTACGCAGCCGGACTGGCTGCCTCCGCGCTGTTCGACTGGCCCGCCGGACCGGCGATCGTGGTCAGCCTCGCCGCCACTGCGCTGCTTGTCCGCCCTGTGATGCAGGTTGCCGCAATGGATCGACAGCGCTAGTATCCGCATTGAATCTCCTTTCAGACTTTCCCTATTCCGTGGCTCTACCGTTTTTCAAAAAAAGCAAGGACAAGGCGCCGCCGCCCGCGCGCAAGCCAGCGCCTGAGCCCGCCGCGGAAGTCATGCACACTGAAACCCTGCTGACCATGGACATGGGCGCCACCGGCATCGTGGTGCAGGAGACCAGCGGCGCGCCGGAATCGCCGGTCGACGAGGCCGCCATCCTGTATGCCAGCGGCCAATCTGACGAGGTCGAGAAATTGCTCCGGGGCGTTTTGGCCAGCGGCGATCGTCGCGCCTGGCACATGCTGTTCGACCTCTATTGCATCCAGAACCGCGAAAAGGATTTCGAGCAGCTGGCGCTGGATTACGCGATGCGTTTCGAAACCTCGCCGCCGCTGTGGCAAAAAATGGCGACCAGCGCAGCCAAACCCCAGCAGGCCGAAGCGGCCAGTCTGGAGTTGCCGAGCCTGCTCGACAAGGACGCCGCCGCCACCCTGCGCGAAGGGGTCGAAGCCACCCCCAAGAACGCCGTGGTGCGCATCGACTTTTCGCGCATTGCCATGATCGACGAAGCAGGCGCGGAAGAGTGTTCCAAGATTCTCGCCGCCGCACGCAAGGCCAAGCGCAAGCTGCAGGTCAGTGGCGTCGACACCCTGATCGCCCTGCTGCAGGATCTCAATCGCGCCACCCACAGCCGCGCCGTGCACTGGCTGCTGCTGCTGGAGCTGTATCAGACGCTGGGGCAGCAGGAAAACTTCGAAGACCTGGCGGTGGATTACGCGGTGCGCTTTGAAGTATCGCCGCCGTCCTGGATGGCGGTGCAGGCGGCCGAAGTGGTGAAGGCCAAACCGACCGAGCCCGAGGACAACGCCCTGCGGCTGTCCGGCGAAATCACGCCCGCCAACGACAGCGCCCTGCAGCAATTCGGCAGCTATGCCGCCACCCACGAAGAAGTCCTGGTCGACCTCAGCCAGGTCACCCGCGTCGATTACGGCAGCGTCAGCCAGTTCATCAGCGTGCTGATGCAGTGCCTCGGCAGTGGCAAGGCCATTACGCTGCGCGGCCACAACGCGCTGATCCACGAACTCTTCCGCGTCATGGGCATCGACCAGCTGGCCCATCTGACTCCGCGTCACCCCGACTGATCCCGTTTTGCCATGTCCGATGCCCTGATCGCCCAGGCCGCGCTTGCCGCCGCCGTGGCGTGGGGCGCCGGCTTCCGCCTGTATGCGGTGGTGCTGGGGCTCGGTCTCCTGGGCTGGTTCGGCGCGCTTGAACTGCCCGAGTCGCTGCAGGCACTGTCGCATCCGCTGGTGCTCGGCATCAGCGGTCTTCTGACGCTGGCCGAATTCATCGGCGACAAGATCCCCTGGGTCGACAGCCTGTCCGACTCGATCCATACCTTCATCCGCATCCCCGCCGGGGCCGCACTGGCGGCCGCCTTTTTCGGCGACGACGGCGCCGCCCTGCAGACGACCGCCGCACTGCTCGGCGGCACCTTCGCCGCGGGCAGCCATGTCGCCAAGGCGGGCACGCGCGCGCTCATCAATACCTCGCCGGAACCGCTCAGCAACATAGCCGCCTCGTTCGGCGAAGAGGGCCTGCTGATCGGCGGCCTGTGGCTGGCCTTTTTCTACCCGCTGGCCTTCCTCGCCGCGCTGGCGGTGTTCATGCTCGCCACGCTGTGGATGCTGCGCCGCCTGTGGCGCTGGCTACGGCAGGCGAAGCCCCCGCCTGCGCCGACCTGAGCCTCCTTTATAATGGCCCGATGGAACAATATCGCGGCACCACCATTCTCTCCGTCCGTCGTGGCAGCGAGGTCGCCCTTGGCGGCGACGGCCAGGTCACGCTCGGCAACATCGTCATCAAGTCCACCGCACGCAAGATCCGTCGGCTGCACCAGGACAAGGTGCTGGCCGGGTTTGCCGGCGGCACCGCCGACGCCTTCACCCTGTTCGAGCGCTTCGAGGCCAAGCTCGACAAGCACTCGGGCCATCTGCTGCGGAGCGCGGTCGAACTCGCCAAGGACTGGCGCACCGACCGCATGCTGCGCCGGCTCGAAGCCATGCTGGCGGTGGCCGATCGCGAGCACTCGCTCATCATCACCGGCAACGGCGATGTGCTGGAACCCGAACTCGGCATCGCCGCCATCGGCTCGGGCGGCGCCTTCGCCCAGTCGGCTGCGGTGGCGCTGCTGCAGAACACCGACCTGCCCCCGCTTGAAATCGTCAAGAAGAGCCTCACCATTGCGGGGGATATCTGCATTTACTCGAACCAGAACCATGTGATTGAGACCCTGTAAAGGGTGAAGGGGGAAGGGTGAGCCCCACCCGGCGCTGCGCGCCCCCCTCCCTGCCGGAAGGAGCACACCCTTCCCCCTTCACCCTTAACCCTTCACAGCTTTTATGACCCCCAAAGAAATCGTCCACGAACTCGACAAGCACATCGTCGGCCAGGCCGCCGCCAAGCGCGCGGTCGCGGTCGCCCTGCGCAACCGCTGGCGGCGCCAGCAGGTCGATGAGCCGCTGCGCCAGGAAATCACGCCGAAGAACATCCTGATGATCGGCCCCACCGGCGTCGGCAAGACCGAGATCGCGCGCCGCCTGGCGCGGCTGGCCAACGCGCCCTTCATCAAGATCGAGGCGACCAAGTTCACCGAGGTGGGCTACGTCGGCCGCGACGTCGACACCATCATCCGCGACCTGATGGAAACCGCGATCAAGGACTTGCGCGCGCAGGCGACGCAGAAGGTGAAGTTTCGCGCCGAGGAAGCCGCCGAGGACCGCGTGCTCGACGCGCTGTTGCCACCGCCGAGAAGCGTCGGCTTCGGCGAAGCAGAACCGGTGCGCGAAGAAGGCGCGGCACGCCAGCGCTTCCGCAAGATGCTGCGCGAGGGGCAACTCGACGACAAGGAAATCGAGATCGAACTTGCCGCGATCAGTCCCAGCATGGAAATCTTCACTCCGCCGGGGATGGAGGACCTGTCGCAGCAGCTGCAAGGCATGTTCGCCAACCTCGGGCAAAGCCGCCGGCAGACGCGCAAGCTGAAGGTGCGCGAAGCGATGAAGCTGCTGACCGAGGAAGAAGCCGGGCGGCTGATCAACGACGAGGACACCAAACAGCAGGCGCTGGAAGCGGTCGAGCAGAACGGCATCGTTTTCCTGGATGAAATCGACAAGATCGCCACCCGCAGCGACGCCCACGGCAGCGACGTGTCGCGCCAGGGCGTGCAGCGCGACCTGCTGCCGCTGATCGAGGGCACCACGGTGTCGACCAAGTACGGCATGGTGAAGACCGACCACATCCTGTTCATCGCCAGCGGCGCGTTCCATCTGTCGAAGCCGTCTGACCTCATCCCCGAACTGCAGGGCCGACTGCCGATCCGCGTCGAACTGCAGGCCCTGAGCGTGGGCGACTTCGAGCAGATCCTGACCTCGACCGACGCCTGCCTCACGCGCCAGTACGAAGCGCTCTTGGCGACCGAAGACGTGACGCTGAAATTCACCGCTGACGGCATCCGCCGCATCGCCGAGATCGCCTTCGAGGTGAACGAGCGCACCGAGAACATCGGCGCACGCCGCCTGCACACGGTGATGGAAAAGCTGCTGGAAGACATTTCCTTCGACGCCGGCAGCGTCACCGGCGAACACGTGGTCGATGCCGACGCGGTCACCACGCGGCTGGCTGCTCTGGCTTCGAGCGAAGACCTCGCGCGCTATGTCCTCTGATGCCCAGCCCGGATTCCGACAGCTGCGGACCATCGGCTGTCCGGCCGATCCCGCCTGATCCAGCATCGGGGCGCACCTTGTTTTTCAGCGACGCCATTTAATTATTTTAAACGCAGTGGAGCACGACATGCAGCACGCAGGCCGCGGCCAAAACACCCCTTCCCTCCGCCAGGCCCTTGGCGCCTGGGTAGAATCAAAGTGGGTACAGAACGTCATCATCGGCCTGATCGTGATCAACGCCGTCGTCCTCGGGATGGAAACCTCGCCGACGATCATGGCGCACATCGGTCCCCAACTGCTTGCTCTCGACAAGCTGATTCTCGGCGTGTTCGTGGTGGAGATCGGCCTCAAGCTCATCGCCCAGGGACCGGGCTTCTTCCGTCGTGGCTGGAACATTTTCGATTTCCTGGTGGTGGGCATTGCCCTGGTGCCCGCCAGCGGACCGCTGGCGATCCTGCGCGCGCTGCGTATCCTGCGGGTGCTGCGCCTGCTGTCGATGCTGCCGCGGCTGCGCTTCGTGGTGGAGGCATTGCTGCACTCCCTGCCGGGCATCGGTTCCATCGCCCTGTTGATGGTGGTGATCTACTACGTGGCCGCGGTCATGGCCACCGGCCTCTTCGGCGCCAGCCATCCGGAATGGTTCGGCAGCATCGGCCATTCCATGTACACCCTGTTCCAGATCATGACCCTGGAAAGCTGGTCCATGGGCATCGTGCGGCCGGTGATGGAGGACTACCCCTACGCCTGGCTGTTCTTCATTCCCTTCATCCTGATCGCCACCTTCACGGTGCTGAACCTGTTCATCGCCATCATCGTCGATGCCATGCAGACCATGCACGAGCAGGTGGTCAAGCGCGAAGAAGCCGTCATCACCGAGGTCTTGCACAGCGAGGGCACCCACATCGAGCAGGAATTGCGTGCCGTTCGCGAGGAGTTGCAGTCCCTGCGGACGATGCTGGCGCAGGGGCGGGGCCTGCCGGACTGACGCCGCATCCGTCGACGTATTGATTGCCCCGCATGGCCTGCGCAGGCACCGGATCGGAACAGGCGCGGCCATTTTCAATGCACTAATGCAGCCATCGACATTACTTATTTGGTTGTCCACCCCTACAGGCGGAAAATTGCCCGGTTAAGCAAACTTTATCTGGAGACTTCCATGGCCACCCGCGACACCCTCACCCCCAAAGAAGCCCAATGCAGTGGCGGCGCCGATTACGCGGCGCTGGCGCTGGAAGCGCTGCAGGAACCTGCTGACGCGGCCTACGCGAAGGAACTGATGGACCGCGTGGCGGACGACTGCCAGTTCACCAAGGACCTGGCGGCGTGCGCCATCGTCTACCAGGCGCTGGGCGAGCAGGGCCGCGCCGAGGAATTGCTGCAGACGGCGGAAGACTACTGCATGAGCGGCGAGGAGCAGATCGCGCTGGCCGAGGCCAAGTTCAAGGTGCTGGGCGACAAGGCGGCGGCGGTAGGCGCCTATGAAAAGGCGCTGAAGGAAACCGGCAATCTCGATCCCCTGATCGACCTGGCGAAGAACGTGATGAGCGTGATCGCCGACAGCGCGTTCGCCAAGAAAGTGCTGGAAAAGGCCGAGTCGAAAATTTCCCGCGCGGTGGAGTACAGCAAGCTCGCCGCCGCTTCGGCCGAGCACCTGCTGGACAAGGAGTACGCCGCCCAGATTTTCCACAAGGCGGGCGAAAAGCTCTCCAGCGTACCTGACCTGCTGTCGCTGGCGGCCGAGGTGACCAAGACCCTGGGCGACCCCGCCAAGGCCAAGGCCCTGTATCAGCGCGCCCTGGAAGGCGCGACCGATTTTTCCGCCGCGAAGACCCTGATCGAATCGGCCAAGCAGGCCGGCGATACGGCCTTCATGCAGTCGGCGCTGAAGAAGGCCGGCGATCTGGCGAGCGCCACCGGCGAATACATCGAGCTGGCCGAGGGGCTGGCCAGCGTGGGCGACAAGCCGGGCGCCACGGCGCTGCTGGATAAGGCCGAGGAGGCGGTGGCCGGACTGGACGAGATGCACCGACTGGTTACCGCGGTGGAAGCGCATCTGGCCGACGACACCGAGCGCCTGGCCCGAGTCAAGGTCAAGCTGGAAAAGCGCCAGGCCAATCACGTACGCTACATGGAATTCCAGCAACTGGAAAAGGACGCCGTCAACGTCAAGCAATTCCTTGCGCTGGCCGAGCGCGTGCGGCTGGAGCTGGAAGATCCCTTCTATTCCGCCAAGCTGATCGAGTCGGCCGAAACCCTGCTCGACGGCACCGGCTACCAGTTCTCGCGCTACAAGCCGATCATGCTGGCGGTGGACAAGAACCTCGACGACACCGCCTGGCTCGGCCGCCTGCTCGACCGCGCCGCGGAAAACGCCACCGATTTCATCGCCTTCAAGGATCTGGTGGTCACCGCCGCGCACCTGCATCACCGCGAACTCGGCGTATCCAAGGCGCGCGCCTATCTCGCCGCGCGTGAAGCCTCACTGGCAGCGGACGCCAATACCACGGTGTACGACCTCGCCAAGCTCGCCGAAGCCAGCTTCGCCGCCACCCAGGATGCCGCCGAGGCCGGACGCCTGCTGGAAGCCGCGCGTGCCAAGGCCGGCGACCACTTCGCGCTGACCCACATCGGGCGCCTGTACGCCTCGATGGGCAATAGCGCCCGCGCCGACGAACTGTTCGCAGCGGCCGCGGCCGCCTGCGCCAATGGCGATCAGTGCATCCAGTTCATCGACCGTTTGAAGGGCTTTGCCCTGCCGGCGGCGGCGCTGAAAATATGGTATGCCGAATGCGGCACGCATCTCAGCCAGCCCGCCGACAAGCTGCGCTGGGCCGAGGGCATTGCCGACGCGCTCAACGACAAGGCCTGGGCGACCGAAGTGTATGGCCAGCTCGCCGGCCAGTTCAGCGGCGCCGACGTCGCGCGCTTCGAACTGTCACGCCGCTCGCGTGCCGACCTCAATTTCTTCGGCACCGCGCGCCGTCACTAGGCCGTGACCTGCGGTTGGCAATACCCCTGAAAACAGCCCGGTTGAACGGGCTGTTTTTATTTGTACACTTTGGAGTGTGGCTGTTTTCAGGAGCGTTCCATGGTCGAAAATCTATCCGCCCTCATCGACACCGTGCAGAAGAACTGCACCATCGCCGATGCCCGCCACGCGCGCGACATGACGATGTGCACCTTCCTGCTAGAAATGCGCGAGTACTACCGCTGGGAAATGGAAATCCCCTATGGCGCGCGCCTACCCAAGGACGAACTGGGCGACTGGCTGAATGCACGCGAAAGCCTGTGGGACACGGTGGAGGAGGAAGACTTCGCGCCCCTGCCGCTGAATGAGGCCGACATCGACCCGTTCGAGTCCGACGACATCAACCGCGCGCTGATTCCGCTGGGACTGGTCTACAGCAGCGGGCTCGGGCATTTCCGCAAGCCGCATTTCGTGCTGGCCGAGTTGAAGCGCGCCGAGGTCAGGGACGGCGTGCAGGTGCTGGTGGCCGGCTGCGAATACGCGCGCGATCTGATCGCACCGCCGGCGGCAATGCGCGGCGGCGCCATTTTCCTGCGCATGGATGCGGTGCGCCGCCTGCTATGGAACAAGTACGAGGAATGGCAGTGGAAGGAGAAGGACACGGCGCTGGGGCGCGCGTTCGCGCATTACGATTTCGAACGCGACATCGAGCGCGGACTCGACCGCATGGCCGAAGCCGAGAGCGAGGCGATGATCCTGCACGAGATCGGCGAGGCGCGCGCGGAATCGCTGCTGGGCGAAGACTGGAACAGCATGCTCGGGCAGCTTGCATCGCGCCATGCCGAACTGCTGGCCCGCGCGGTGCGCGACCATCTGGCCGATTGTCTGGTGACGCTGCCGACGCTGCTCGAACGCGAGGCCCTCGGCTCGCTGCATTTCTACCTGGCCAATCTATCGGGGCTGCGGCGCGCCCTGTTCCCGGCGCTGCCCAATGCCTACGAGCGATGGCTCGCCGATCGCGATACTGCGCGGCTCGCCGACGTGGTTGCCCAAGGCGAATCCCACTGGCGTGCCGCAGCGCAGCAGCTGGTCTCCACCTATCACCACGACCCGGCCCAGGGCGACGCCCGGCTGAACGCACTGGCCGGCAGCGATCTTGCGGGCCTGAAACTCTAGGCGAAAAAAACGGGCGATCAACGCCCGTTTTTTTCTGGCCGCGCTGCGTCAGGCCGGCTGGGAGACGTCCATTTCCAGCTGCTCGGCGATGGCGTCCAGCAACTGCTGTTCCTGATATGGCTTGCCGAGATAGACGTTGACGCCGATTTCCATCGCGCGGTTGCGGTGCTTGTCCGCCGTGCGCGAGGTGATCATGATGATTGGCACCGACTTCAGGCGTTCGTCGCTGCGCATGACGCGGGCCAGCTCGAAACCATCCATGCGCGGCATCTCGACGTCGAGCAGCACCACATCCGGAATCAGGTCGTGCATTTTCTCCAGCGCATCGACACCGTCCTTGGCGCTGTCGACACGGAAACCCTCGCGGGTCAGCAGACGGGTAGTGATCTTGCGCACGGTGAGCGAATCGTCGACCACCAGCACCATCGGCGGCTGCAGCGCGGTGCTGAGTTCGACCGCTTCGGCGGGCGCCGCACGCTCGGCCGCACTGCGCGGCTGGCTGGCCCAGCGCATCGCCAGCGGCACCGGGTTCAGGATCAGCATCACGCGGCCATCGCCGCGCACGGTGGCGCCAGCGACGCCTGTGATACGCGCCATTTGCGGGCCGATGTTCTTGACCACGATTTCGCGCGTGCCCTCGATGAGATCGACCAGCACGGCAGCCTGGCTGGCGCCGCTCTGCAGCAGCACCACCGGGTTGTAGCGCTGCACTTCGTGCACCGCTTCGGTATCGCCGAGCAAATGCGGCAGGTAGGAGAACGGAAAGCGCGCGCCGCGCCATTCCACTTCACCCGCCACCATCGCCTGCTCCAGCTCGGCCGGCTTGAGTTCGAGCACCTGTTGCACCAGCGGGGTCGGCAGGGCGTAGTCATGGCGGGCGGCGTGAATCATCACCGCCTGCGTCATCGCCAGGGTGAGCGGCAGATAGATGTCGAAACGGGTGCCTGCACCGGCAACGGAACTGATGTCGATGCGGCCGCCGAGTGCGGAGATTTCGCTCTTCACCACGTCCATGCCGACGCCGCGGCCAGAGACCTGGCTGACCGCCTCGGCGGTGGAAAAACCGGCGGCGAAGATCATCTGCGCGAGCAGGGTTTCGGTCGGCTCGACGCCCGGCGGCAACAGGCCGTTGGCTTCGGCCTTTTCACGAATGCGCGCGAAGTTGAGGCCGGCGCCGTCGTCCTTCACGGTCAGCACCATTTCGTTGCCGGACTGGCGCGCTGAAAGCACGATTTCACCAAACTCGGGCTTGCCTGCGGCAGCGCGTTCCTCGGGCGATTCGATGCCGTGCGCCAACGCGTTGCGCAGCAAATGCTCAAGCGGGGCGGTGACTTTTTCCAGCACCGAACGGTCGATTTCCAGTTCGCCGCCCTGGATGTCGAGCTGGGCGCGCTTGTCCACGTCGCGGGCGGTCTGGCGCACCGTGCGGTACAGACGCTCGGCCACCGAATACATCGGCACCATGCGCACCCGCAGCAGATCCTGCTGCAGTTCGCGGTTCAGCCGCGTCTGCTGGATCAGGGCGGCGTCCGCCTCGCCGAGGCGCGCCATCAGAATATGTTGCACGGTGGAAATGTCGTTCACGCTTTCGGCCAGGAAGCGGGTGACTTCCTGGAAGCGGGTGAAACGGTCGAACTCCAGCGGGTCGAACTCTTCGGCACTCCCCTGGCTGAGGAAGGTTGCCTGCATCTGGGTTTCGGCCTGGATCTCGACCTCGCGGATATGGCCGCGCAGTCGCACGAGCGCCTCCGACAATTCGGTGACATGCCGCTTGAAGGCGAACACTTCGCTTTCGATCCGCGAACGCGCAATCGCCACTTCGCCGGCCTGGTTCACCATGCGGTCGACCCAGTCGGCGCGCACCCGCAGGGTCAGGGCATTGCTGTCGCGCGTGGCGGCCTGGGTGGTGGTGGCCGCCTGCGGCTCGATCGCCGGGATGGTGATGCCGTGGGAGGTCTCGGTATGGGTGATCACCGGCTCGACCGGCGCTTCCAAAGGCACGGGGGCTTCGTCCGCCAGCGGGGTGAGATCGCCGCGCTTCAGCCGGTCGACGGCGTCGACCAGATGGTCGAACTGCGCCTCCAGCGTGTCGAACACTTCGCGATCTGCCGCCAGATGCGATTCGGCCACCGCGATCACGCGGGACTCCATCACGTGCGTCAGTTCGCCCAGGCGCATCGCGCCCACCATGCGGGCACTGCCCTTGATGGTGTGCAGGTTGCGTTGCAAGGCGTCGCGCGCCGCGGTGTCGGCCGGCGCGGCGATCCAGGCGCGCAACTGCGCGCTGGTGTCCGGCACCAGGATTTCGGATTCTTCGAGGAAGATCGGCAGCAGTTGCTCGTCGATTTCATCGGCCACTTCGCGCCGTTCGAATACCGGAGACGGCGTGGCCGGCTTGATGCCGGGCACCAGCGCGCTGATATCCGTCAAGCCGGGCGCTGCGTGATCGGCAACGGGGGCCGCGGGTATCTCTGCAGCCGATTCGGGCACAGCCTCGACCGTCTCCTCCAGCGTGGCCTCGGCCTGTTCGTCCTCCAGTTCGCCCAGCGTCGCAATCAGGTCGCTGGCCGCCTCGGGCAAGTGACCGCCTTCGATTGCCGCAACCATCTCCTGCAGACGCGCGACCGTATCCTTCACCAGCGACACGTGGGATGCCGGGAGCGGGGCCTGCACAAAGCGGTTCCAGTACAGTTCGAGCGCATGCGAAAGCTCGGATAAGACGCTGATGCCCGCTGTCCCCGCGATGCCGCCCAGGGTATGCACGGCACGGCGCGCGTGCTCACTGACGACGCTGTGCGGCATTTCGACATGCCGATCCGCCTCTTCCTGCAGCACGTCCAGGCGCTGGTGCGCCTCGGTCATGAAAATCTCGTACAGGCCGGTGGAAATGCAGATCGGACCGATGCAGATTTCGTCCGCTGCCGCCGGCGCTTCCGGTTCGGCCGCAACGGCGGGCGGGACCGCATACTCAACGAGGGCGCCCACCGCGGGCGCAACCGGCTCGGCCTCCACCTCGAATTCGAACTCGCCCGCCTCGTCCTGCGGCGCTTCGAGGGTGATGGACTCGATCGTCTCCGTATGCTGCGCGACAGCCGGTTCGACGATGGATTCGGCCACCCAATCGGCTTCCGGTGCGGGGATTTTCACCTCGTCGAGCGAGTGCTCAAGACTCTCATCCGGCGTCGGCAACGGCGGTGATTCGCTTTCCAGTTCGGCAACCGGCCCGGCCGATGAAACAGCTACAGCCTCGTCCTCTTCCGACGTCGCATGCCCGATGTCGCACGTATCCAGCGCCTGTCCCTGCGCCACGCAGTCGATGGAGGCCAGCAAGGCGGACACCGGCAAGGCTGTCGGTTGATCGGCCTGCAGCGCATTCACCCAGTCCTGGAACACGCCGCGCGCCCGCTCGACCAGACGCAGCAAATCGCTGCTGGCAGGCTTGCTGTCGGACAGCCAGCCGTTCATCAGTTGTTCATGGCGCCATGCGGTTTCGCCAAACTCGGCCAGACCGACCATGCGGCCGCTGCCCTTCAGCGTGTGAAAGCCACGACGAATGATGGTCAGCGAATCAAAATCCTCGGAATTGTTGCGGCAGGCCTCGCAGGCTTCGCCCAAGGTTGCCAGCACTTCGTTGGCTTCCTCGAGGAAGATTTCAAGCAGTTCCTGCTCGACCCCTTCCGGAATCGACACCATCAAGCACGCGTCGGATCGAGGTGCTTCTTCCGCCGGCGCGGGCGGTGCGCTCTCGGCCACCACAGTGGATTCAGGCGCTTCAGCTTCGAGCGGAACGAGAAGCGACGCGTCCCCTTCCGGCAGCGTCAATTCGATTTCGTCCGCAGGCGGCTCGGTCACCGTCAAGTCGGCAATCTCAGCCGGGTACGCCAGTGGCGCCTCGCTCAACCATGAGGCGCCACCGTCTGCTTCGTCTAAGCCCTCAGGGGATTTTTTTTTTGCGGCGTCGTCTGCCTGTTCGCGCGCCGTCCAATCCTCTGCCTGGTCTTCGAGTTGGAGCTCCGGAACAGGTGGTTCGATCGTTTCGACGACCGGGCTTTCATCATGCTGGCTGGGGTCGATCACCCCATAGTCGATCAAGGCCGGGCGCAGGATGGTCGCGGCGTCGGCACGACCGGCGCAATAGGATTCGACAAACAGACCGAGGCTGGAGAAGGCATCAGCCAGACGATGCTGGGTCGCCTCGTCGGGGTAGCCTTCGCTGGCGAAGGGCTGGGCCAGCGCCGCGGCCGCGCCCAACAGGCTGGCGGCATCGGGCAATTCGAGCATGGTCAGCGCACCCTGGGCCTGTTGCGACAGGGCAGGCAGGTTGGCCAAGGCTTCGCGTTCGTTCTCGTCGCGGAAGAAGGCATCCAGAGCCTCTTCCATCTGTCGCAGGTTATGCCCGACTTCCTGCGCCATGTGCACCAGCATGTCGCGCTCGGCGTCGCGCTGGCTGGTGGATTCTATTTCGCTGGCCGGCATCTCGCGGCCTTCGATAAGCGCACGCAGGCGGGCCTGCTGGTTTTCTGCACGCGCGGCAAAGTCGGCGTGCAGCACATCCTCCTGGTCGACCCCGTTTTGCATCAGCAGCAGCGTGGAAGCGACTTCCAGGTTGGTCTGTTCACGGGCCTCGCCTTCGCGACCGGCCGTTACCAGCGCGGCCGCGCTCAGTTCGTCGAGCAGGGGCAGCAGGCCGCTGCTTTCGAGCATCGTCGCCTGCGGCTGCATGCGCGCCAATTGGGTTTGAAACTGCTCCAGTTGCGCCGCGTCGCCTTCGACGTAGGCATGCCAGCTTTCGCGCGCGGCCTTCAGGCCAGTCTGCAGCGCATCCAGCACCGGACGCATGCGCGCCAGCGCTTCGGGATCGAGCATGCCGCGCCCCGGCATATAGCGGTCAAGGCCCATGGTGCTGCGAACTTCGGCGGCGCGGCCCTCCAGGGCCTGGCTTTTGGCCACGAAGAACAGGGCTTCGCGCATCAGGCGCTCGCCGACTTCGGGCGAGCCTTCCATCAGGCGGCGCATCTGCAGGTCGACGCGCGCCAGCAGTTTCTTGACGTGGATGTCGGCCTCGACACCATGTGCGATCAGGCTGTCGACGAAGCCGACGCAGGCCCACCAGAAGGTTTGGGCGGCCTCGGAGGGCACGATGCGCTCGATTTCGGCCAGCGCCTCACGCATCCGCTGCAGCCCCTGCTCGGCATTGGCATTGCGCAAAAAGGCCAACAGGCCGCGCTGGAACTGGGCGCGCGTCGTCTTGACGTTTGCGGCCAACGCTTCCTGCGACAGGCCAATGCCGGCCGGCTTGCCGCGCATCTGCGCCCGCAGATCGGGGAAAAACAATTCGCCTTCGAACACCTGCTCGGCACCCTGCAATTCGCGCAGGCGCTTGTAGAGCGGAAACAGCGCCAATTCGCCGCTGCCGCGCCCGTCGGCCAGGTCCTTGACCCAGCGCTGTAAGCCCTCCAGGGCATTGCGCAATGCGCGCAGGATTTCGTCACCCGCTTGCACGCGGTTATCCGCAACGTCATCCAGACAGGATTCAATCGTGCTCGCCAGCGTGGCGGCGCCCTCCAGGCCGACCATGCGCAGGGCGCCGGTGGCCTGGTGGGCATCGTCGCGCGCCAGGCGCAACGCATTGGTGAGATCGGCGTCGACGCTGTAGGCCTGAATGCGCCCCAAGGCCGCCAGCAGGGCGGCATCGATGTCTGCGCGCACCCAGTTCAGCGGGCCGGTGTCGTAATCGAATATGGCGCTCATGATGTGTGGTTCCCGAAATTGATTGCTGTGGCCCTGACCATTCGATGGCTTCGCACGTTGCCTGCGGGCTTACGCCAGCTTGAAGCCGGCAACCGAACTCTTGAGGTCTTGCGCCAGTTGCTTCATGCCGCCAATCGATTCGGCCGTCTGCTGCGTACCGGTCGTGGTCTGCGCGGAAATCGCCTTGATGTCCTGCATGGTCTCGGCCACTTTCGCTGTCGACTCGGCCTGACTTTGCGTGGCCGAGGAAATGTCGGCGATCAGGCCGGCCAGGGTTTTCGACACGGTGCCGATCTCGGCCAGCGTCTGACCTGCCGCATCCGACAGCCGCGCGCCTTCGACCACGCCCTGGGTCGAAATCTCCATCGCCGCCACCGTATCGTGGGTGTCCGTCTGAATGGTCTTCACGATCGCGGCGATCTGCTTGGTCGCATCGGCCGAGCGTTCCGCCAGTCGCTGCACTTCTTCCGCCACCACCGAGAAGCCGCGGCCGGCTTCACCGGCGGACGCTGCCTGAATGGCGGCGTTGAGCGCCAGCACGTTGGTCTGTTCGGTAATGTCGGAAATCAGTTCGACGATCTCGCCGATCTCCTGCGACGATTCGCCCAGACGCTTGATTCGCTTCGACGTCTCCTGGATCTGCTCGCGCAGGGTGTTCATGCTGGCGATAGCCGTGGCCACCGCCTGCTGGCCCTTTTCCGCAGCGGCCAGGGATTGTTCGGCCACGCGGGCGGATTCGGCTGCGTTGCCCGACACCTGCTGCACCGACTGCGCCAGGTTCACCACCGCAACCGAGGTTTCCTCGATTTCCTCGGTCTGACGGCGTGCGGCCTGCTGCAGCGTCTCGGAAACCACACCGGCTTCGCTCGCCGCCTGGTCCATCTGAACCGTGGCGTTGTTAATGCCGCGCACCAGGGTCCGCAGCTCTTCCACCGTGTAGTTGATCGAGTCGGCCACCGCACCGGTGATGTCCTCGGTCACGCTTGCGTTGATGGTGAGGTTGCCGTCGGCCAGTTCGCCGAGTTCGTCCATCAGCCGCAGAATCGCTTCCTGGTTGCGGCTGTTTTCCTCTTCGCTCTTGCGTGCGCGCGATTTGGTTTCATTGATGTTGACCACCCCAAGCAGCACCAGTGAGCCGACCGCCAGCAGGCCGAACAAAGCAGCCAGCAGGTAGGACAGGCCGCCGATGGACTGGTAGTCGGCAGACAGTTTTTCGGTATCTGCCAAGAGCGCGTCGGCACCCACGAACAAGTTGTTTGCCGCCGCCTTGGACTGCAGCAGCGGCTGGGTATTGGCAAGCACCTCGCCCACCGCCTCCACCATGTCGCCCATGTTGGTGCCCAGGTCTTCCAGGGTCATCATGCTGTCTTCATTGCGGCTGGCCGCACCGCGCATCAGCACCTGCACCGTATCGCGGAACGAGGTCGTATCCTTTTCCAACTGCAACACCACCTCGGGGTCGATCAGGTCGGACGACAGCAGCAGGTTGGCGTTCTTCGGCATGCGCTGGCTCAGCATGACCAGATGGTTGGCCCGCGAGACTTCGCGCACGGCAACGCCCGAATCCGCCAATTGACCCGCCAGCTGCTCGGCCACTTCCTGCAGGTCGGTACTCAGGGAGTTGATGCGTTTGACGTTTTCGTTCAGGGCCACAAGGTTTTGACGCTGCGACAGAATCTGCTGAACCTGGGGATTGATCTTTTCCCACTGTGCGGCGACCTGAGCCAATGAGTCACGCGCCGCGCCGCGCGTTGCGGGCACGTCGCCATCGCCTTCGGTCAGGCCGGCCAGCGTCTTTTCAAACTGCGCCTTGCCCTCGGTCAGCTTCTGGAAGGCGTCCACGTTACCCAGCACGGACTGCTGCGCGGTCAGCGGCAAGCGCTGCGACAACACCTTGAGTTCGCCCGAACGGGCTTCGTAGCCGGCCCGGTTATCGAGCTGGACCAGACTGTAGACCGTAAAGCCGGCTGCCAGCAACAGCGAAAGAATCAGCGTGCCGCCGGCGTACACATATTGCCGCTCGGCGGGCAAATGACCGATCAGGGGCGCCCGGCCGGGCTCCTTGTTCGCCATCTTGCGAACCTTGTCCATGATCATGGCGGTATGTTCCCCGCTCGACTTGCCCGTGACTTTTTCCGTCATGCGGCCAGCCAGCCCCTTAAGGCCCGTCATCGTTGTCGCCTTGCTCATTTTCTTATTTCCTTCACTTATGGCGCCAGCGCGCCCTGTTAGCAATGTTCAATCAGTTGCCGAGTGGTGCTTCCACCATGAGAAATTCGGCATTTCCAAGCAACTGCCCAAAATCCATATCACACCAGCCCGCCCCTGCATCGTCGGTGTACTGACGCGCAACCCAGGGATGGGCCGCTGCTTCGCTGCGTGGCTGATAGCGGTTGATGTTCTTCAAACCCAGCGTACTGCGCACCAGCAAGGCGGCGTTGACGCCAAAATCATGATGCGGAATCAGCAGACGGCAGTCGTCGTGCTCGGGGGTGACGCCCTGCCCCATGAAATCGGAAAAATCACTCACCGCGAACAGGTTGCCGCGGATGTTGGCGACACCGCGGAACCAGCGGCGCGAGCCCGGCACCTTGACGACGGGCGGCACCGGAATCACTTCCTCGGTATCGGACAGGCTGACCAGCCAGTTGACATCGCCGACACGAAAGCCCAGCCGGGATCCGGTGTTGTCGCGGCTCGCGGCCGCCTGCAATTGCTGCGAAAGCGTGGTCTGAAATTCGCGCAGATTGAATTTCTTGGCCATGTCGGTCCGCTCAGCCCAGCGCCTTGATTTGCGACAGCAGGTCTTCCGGCTTGACCGGCTTCACCAGATAGGCCTTGGCCCCCTGGCGCATGCCCCACACCTTGTCGGTTTCCTGGCCCTTGGTGGTGCACATGATCACCGGGATATGTTTGGTCGCTTCTTCCTTGGTGATCATGCGGGTGGCCTGATATCCGTTCATGCCGGGCATCACCACATCCATCACGATCAGGTCGGGCAGGGTCTGCTTGGCTTGGGCCACGGCCTCTTCGCCGCTTTCTGCCATGCTGACCAGATACCCGTTCTTGACCAGTAATTCGGACAGAAAGAAACGTTCGGTGGGGGAATCATCCACAACCAGAATTCGGCTGATGGCCATAATCGAGCTCCTTGAAAAAAATTATGCGCCTGCGCAGGCGTGCTCGCGCACCGCCGTCAACAGTGTGTCTTTGGTAAAGGGTTTGGTCAGATACTGGTCCGAGCCCACCATGCGGCCGCGCGCGCGGTCGAACAAGCCATCCTTGGACGACAGCATGATGACGGGCGTGGTGCGGTATTTGGCGTTGCGCTTGATGAGCGAACAGGTCTGGTAGCCGTCGAGTCGCGGCATCATGATGTCGACGAACACCACATCCGGATCGTGGTCGGTGATCTTCGACAGCGCGTCGAAACCGTCCTGCGCCAGGATGACCTCGCAGCCAGCCTGGTTCAGAAATATTTCCGCGCTGCGCCGTATGGTGTTGCTGTCGTCGATGACCATCACCTTGACGCCTTTCAATACTTCGTTATCCACACGTTTCTCCAGCAGGATCTTCTAGAGAATGGCCTCTGCCATCCCTACGTGGTTAACATTACGGCAGCACTTGCGGCTTCTTTAGTACCCAGGGGCGAGTCGATGGCAAACAAAAGGGCGCCGCAATGCGACGCCCTTTTTCTGCCTGTCTGTCTGAGTGAATGACTTACCAGGACTCCTCGCTGGATTTCTTCTCGGCCCCTGCCACCGCACTCATGGTCTCGATAATGACGTTCGGCAGCGACGAAATCCGCATGAACTGACCCATTCCGACCTGCGGGAACGCCAGCGCGATGCGGAAGCGGGCATGCGGCGCACTCACCGTATTGTCGACCACATAAATCTCGTAGGGCAGGCCCGCGACGCTTTCCTGCATATCGATTTTCTTGATCCACTCGCCATCGCTGTTGGCGCCATCGTTCATGGCCACGCCAAACACCGCCAGTTTGCGGTTCGGCAGCACGATCTCGTACACCCTGGCGGTCTTGCCGGTGCCTTTGGCCAGGTTGTCGCGCACTGTCTTCACCGCTTCGTCGAAGCTGCCGTGCTCAGCCAGCTTGTTCTTGGGGGAATCCAGACGCTCCATGCCGATCATGTAGCGATAGTTGGCAAGATTTTCCGGAAGCTCTTCGCCACCCAGTCCCTTGCCTGCACCCAAGGCTGCCTGCAAGCGCGACTGCAGCGCCTTGACTGCGTTTTCCTTCTTTTCGAAATCCTTGCGGAAATAGGCCCGATACCAGTAGTCCGGGTTCGTGTAGGCCACACTGCCGTCGGCTTTCACCCCCACCCGGATCGCCGCCCCCAGCACCGCATGGCCACCCACCGAGCCCACCTCGTTGAGCATGGCGTCATCCGTGGCAACGACCACGCCATATCCCCCCAAGGCGTTGGGAAAGTATTTTCCGACGACCTTGAAACCACGGTTCTTGAGCTTGGCTTCCACTGCGGCCGCCACGTTCTGGACGCTGCCGCCTGCGACCGGGTCGCCCTGAATGTAAGGGGAAATCGCCCACGCCCCTGCCGAAAACAGGGCCAAACCCAATAGCACAATCCACCGCACAAGCATTTCCGTCTCCTGGTTGAAAATATTATCTCGCGCGGTATGCACCTACCATTGACAGGTCGGCCCGCGAAGCGAAAAGGATTTTATGCTTAAAATGTGGGCAACGCCACACCTAAGCACGGCGCGGCGGAATTCGAAGCGTGGCAGACGGATCTTTCCGCTTGTTCCTAAAACATCACCCTCTCGAAATCGTCCTTGCGCGCCCCGCAATCCGGGCAGGTCCAGTTGATCGGCACGTCTTCCCAGCGGGTACCGGGAGGGATGCCGTCTTCGGGTGCGCCGGCTTCCTCGTGATAGATGTAGCCACAGATCAGGCACATCCAGCTTTTGTATTCAGGGGTGTCGGACATGGGAAGAAAGGGATCGGCTAAAATCGGGGCTTGATTCTAAAGCAGTGACGCCATGTCTTCCATTTTCGTCCCCAAACTCGCCCCGCCCATGGTGCTCAGCTTTGCCGCATCCGACCCCACCGGCGGCGCCGGCATCCAGGCCGACCTGCTGACACTGGCCAGCATGGGCTGCCACCCGCTGTCGGTGATCACCGCGATCACGGTGCAGGACACGGCCCGGGTCGACGAAATCCTGGCGATCGACGCCGAATGGGTGGCGGACCAGGCGCGCATGCTGCTGGAGGACGTTCCGGTGGCTGCGTTCAAGCTGGGGCTCATGGGCAGCCCCGAATCGATTGCGGTCATCGCCGAAATCCTCGCCGACTATCCCGACATTCCGGTCATCCTCGACCCGGTGCTGGCGTCAGGACGCGGCGACGAAATGGCCACCGAAGACATGATTTCCGCCATGCGCGACATGCTGATCCCGCAAACCAGCATCCTCACCCCCAACAGCCACGAGGCGCGGCGGCTGGCGCTGTTCGAATCGGACGAGGACGACATGGATCTGGCCGCCTGCGCCGCCCACCTGACCGAGCTCGGCTGCGAATATGTGCTCATCACCGGCACCCACGAAGCCACGCCGCGTGTGCTGAACAGCCTGTACGACGCCAAGGGCCACGTGCAGACCGACGCCTGGGACCGTCTGCCGGGCAGCTATCACGGCTCCGGCTGCACGCTGGCCTCGGCCATCGCCGCCGCCCTGGCGTACGGCCAGGACGTGCCGACCGCGGTACGCGAAGCGCAGAATTTCACCTATGAAACCCTGAAGGCGGCGTTCCGTCCCGGCATGGGGCAGTACATCCCGGAGCGTTTCTTCTGGGCGCAGGATCCGCAGACGGAAGGCAGCGCGTGAGCGCGGTGCCTGAATCGCGCCTTATCGCATCACCTCATGCCGAATCCATCCATGCTTGAATTTCCGGGCGGACTCTACGCCATCACCCGCGAAACCGCGGACACGGCCGCGCTGCTGGCGCAGGTGGCGGCCGCGCTCGAAGGCGGCATCGCCGCCGTGCAATACCGCGACAAGTCGGACGACGTCGCGCGCCGCCACGAACAGGCGAGCGAACTGGTCGCGCTGTGCCGCCCCTACGGCGTGCCGCTGATCATCAACGATGATCTGCGGCTGGCCGATCTCGCCGACGCCGACGGCGTGCACCTGGGGCGGGACGACACCAGCCTGCGCGAAGCGCGCATCATTCTCGGCCGCGACAAGTTCATCGGCGCCTCGTGCTACCAGAGCCTCGAACTCGCCGAGGCCGCGCAGGCGGCCAGCGCCGACTATATCGCCTTCGGCAGTTTCTTCGCCTCGCCGACCAAGCCGGACGCCGGGCGGGCGAGTCTCGACCTGTTGCGCGAAGCCGCGCCGCGCATCCATGTGCCGCTGGTCGCCATCGGCGGCATCACGCTGGCCAACGCGCCGCAGCTGCTGGACGCCGGTGCCGACAGCCTCGCCGTGTTGTCGGCGCTATTCGAGGCCCCCGACATCCGCACCGCCGCGCGCGCCCTGAATCAATTATTCATCACCGAATCGGAAGAGTGAACGCACCATGACCCGCAACGAACAGCTTTTCGAACAATCGCAACATGTCATCCCCGGCGGGGTGAATTCGCCGGTGCGCGCCTTCAAGAGCGTCGGCGGCACCCCGGTGTTCTTCAGCCGCGCCAAGGGATCGCGGGTGTGGGACGCCGACGGCCGCGAATACATCGACTACGTCGGCTCGTGGGGCCCGGCCATCCTCGGCCACGCCCACCCCGGCACGGTCAAGGCGGTGCAGGACGCCGCGGTCAACGGCCTGTCGTTCGGCGCGCCCTCCGAGGCTGAATTGACCATCGCGCGCCGCATCATCGAACTGGTGCCGAGCATCGAAAAGGTCCGCCTGGTCTCCAGCGGCACCGAGGCGACGATGAGCGCAATCCGCCTGGCGCGCGGCTTCACCGGCCGCTCCAAGTTCATCAAGTTCGAGGGCTGCTACCACGGCCACGCGGACTTCCTGCTGGTGAAAGCCGGCTCCGGCGCGCTCACCTTCGGCAACCCGACTTCGGCCGGCGTGCCTGCGGAGGTCGCGGCGCAGACCATCGTGCTCGACTACAACGACGTCGCGGGACTCGAACGCACCTTCGCCGATATCGGCAACGAGATCGCCTGCATCATCGTCGAGCCCTTTGCCGGCAACATGAACCTGGTGAAGCCGACCGCCGAATTCATGGCGGCGATGCGCCGCCTGTGCGATACGCACGGCGCCCTGCTGATCTTCGACGAGGTGATGACGGGCTTCCGCGTCGACCTCGGCTGCGCGCAGAAGCTGCTCGGCATCAAGCCCGACCTGACCACGCTCGGCAAGGTGATCGGCGGCGGCATGCCGGTGGGCGCCTTCGGCGGACGCGCCGACGTGATGGACGCGCTGGCGCCAAACGGCCCGGTCTACCAGGCCGGCACGCTGTCGGGCAACCCGGTGGCGGTGGCGGCGGGGCTGGCGACGCTGGCTGCGATTTCCGAGCCCGGCTTTCACGCGGCGCTCTCCGCCCGCACCGAGCGGCTGGTCAATGGCCTCAATGCTGCTGCACAGGAGGCCGGCGTTACCTTCTGCGCTGACTCGGTCGGCGGTATGTTCGGCCTGTATTTCGCGGCCAAGCCGCCCACGAGCTTTGCCGAAGTGATGCAGGGCGACAAGGAGAAATTCAACCGTTTCTTCCACGCCATGCTCGACCATGGCATCTACCTCGCGCCGTCGGCGTTCGAAGCGGGATTCGTCTCCGCCGCGCACTCCGACGCCGACATCGACGCCACGATCGAAGCCGCACGCGCGGTGTTCAAGACCCTATGAACGACGAGCTGTCCCCCGAGGACGAGCTGCGTCTCAACGTCCTCTTCAACACCGAACTCAAGGCCGTCCGCATCGACGAGTCGAACATGACGCTGTGGGCGCTGACACCGCAGGGCGAAGCGAGCGTGCCGCTGAAGCCCAACGAGCGCAGTGACCGTTATCTAAAACGGGTGCGCGAGCAGCTGTCCGGCCATGCGCTGGGTTCGCCCGGCGGCTATCCGGTGCACCTGACGCGCTGGACGCGGCAGTCGCAGGCGGGGCTGTCTCCCCAACATCTGGCGCAGCTGCTCTTGATTGCCGAGGAGGAAGCGGTGGTCGCGGTGGTGCATTCGCCCGCGCTCACCGACGAGCTGGCGCGCTACGCCTGGTGGTGCATGCCGACCATCGAGAACGCGCGGCTGATGCTGATGCGCGATGTGGTATGCCAGGGCAGCATGGGGCGCACGCTGGCCGAGTTCCTGGTCGATCACCTTGCCTTCTTGCACGAAGACGACGTCGGCATTCTCGACACCGTCGCAGTGATGCTCTATTCGGGCGTACTCACCGACGCCGAACGGCTGGCGATCTGGAAGCGCGGCAGCAGCCGCAATTCGTATTACGTCGCCTTCCTCGAACTGCAGCCCGACACCCTGCCCAACCCGCGGACGGCGCGCGCCGACCGTGCGGACGTGCCGCAACTGGACGGCAACGTCTACAGCGTGATGCTGGCCAAGGCGCTGTCGGGACAGGGGCAGACCTTCATCGCCACCACCGCGACCATCCTCGATCGGCCGGAAAACCAGGAAGTGGTGAACCACACGCTGAATGCGCTGGCGCAGTGGTGCGCGCCGCTGCGGGAGACGGACGCGGCCACGCGCAGCGCGGCGCGCCAGGCCTTGCTCGATGCGGCACCGCAGTTTGAATCGGATTGCGCCGCGCTCGATGCGTTGGCCGCTGTAGACGCCGACAGCGTACGCCCGATCTTCCTCAAGACGACCGCCATCGGTTCGCTGATGCGACGCAAGATCCAGCCCATCGTCACCCCGCTGATGGACGCCATCGCCGTGCTGCGGCGCCAGCCTTAATCGCATCACGCAGAAACGACGAAGCCCTGCAGGCTTGCGCCTGCAGGGCTTCGTCTTTGTTGCCGCTTACTTGCCCAGCGCCGAATCGATGCTGGCGAGAAATTTATCGGCTTTTTCGAAGCCGATCACCTTGAAACTGGACTGCGTGCCGTCGGCGGTCCAGAAAATCAGTCCGGGCGGACCGAACAGGCTGAAGCGCTTCAAGAGCGCCTTGTCGGCCTCGTTGTTGGCGGTGACGTCGGCCTTCAGCAGCACCACGTCAGCGAGGCGTGCCTTGACCCGCGCATCGGTGAAGGTGAAAGCTTCCATCTCCTTGCAGGCCACGCACCAGTCGGCGTAGAAGTCGAGCATGACGGCGCGGCCGTCGGCCTTGGCCTGGGCCAGGCGCGCGTCGAGCTCAGCCACATCCTTCACCTTCTCGAAGGCCAGGCCCTTCTGCTCCGCCGCCATGGCGACGCCACCGGCGCCACCCTTGAAGACGTCGAGCGGCTGCAGCAGGTTGCGGCTGCCTGCCAGCATGCCAAGCAGGATCGCCAGGCCGCCAATCAGCAGCGTCACGCCCAGGCCCTTCCACAGTTTGGCCCAGCCGCCGGCATGCGCCGGCAAGGGATCGAGCGCATGCAGGTAGATCGCCGAACCGATCAGCAGCAGCGCCCACAGCAGCATGCTGATCCAGCCCGGGATGACCGGCGAGATGAGGTAGATGGCGATCGCCAGCATCATCACGCCGAAGAAGTACTTCACCGCGTTCATCCAGCCGCCGGCACGCGGCAACAACGCCCCCGCCGACAGGCCGATCAGCAGCAGCGGCACCCCCATGCCCATCGCCAGCACGAACAGCGCGACGGCACCCAGCAGGGTATTGCCGGTCTGGGCGATGAAGGCGAGTGCGGCGGCCAGCGGCGGTGCGACGCAGGGGCCGAGAATGACGGCCGACAGCGCGCCCATGGCGAACACGCCGAAGAAGTTGCCGCCCTTCATCTTGTTGGCACGTTCGGAAAACTTGCTCTGCAGCGAGCTGGGCAATTGCAACTCGTAGAAGCCGAACATGGACAGCGCCAGGCCGACGAAGATCAGCGCCCCGAAGCCCAGCGCCCACGGATTCTGCAGGGCATTGGAAATCAGCGTACCGGACAGCGCCGCCGCCACCCCGGCGAGGGCATAGGTGATCGCCATGCCCAGCACATAGGCCAGCGACAGCATGAAGCCGCTGGTCTTGGTGAGTTCGGTTTTCTGGCCGGCGATAATGCCGGACAGGATGGGAATCATCGGGAACACGCAGGGGGTGAGCGAGAGCAGCAGGCCCAGGCCGAAGAACATCGCGACCACCGCCCAGAAACTGCCGCCGGCGAGGACGCGTTCGATCTTGGACGTATCCGAATCCGCGACGGGCTCAGTCGGCGCATCCTGGGCGCTGGCCACAGCCGTTGCGACACCCGCCCCAGCAACCAGCGTGAAGTCGCGCTTGATCGGCGGATAACACACGCCGACCGCCTCGTTGCAGCCCTGCCAGGTGGCTTCCAGCACCAACTGTTCGTCGGCGCCCAGCGCGCGCGACAGCTTGACGCTGACGGAAAAATCTTCGTGGTACACCTCGGTGCGGCCAAAGCTCGGGTCGTCCTTGACCTCACCCCCCGGCGAATCGACGCTCGCCACCTTCACATCGGCGGGCGATTTGACAACATAGGCGAGCTTGTCGCGATACAGATAGGTATCGGGCGTCAGCGTGTAATCGAAGCGGGCCGTCTGCGCATCCGCCATCGCGGCCGCGAGCGGGAACGCCTCGTCCGGCGGCAGCAGTTTCGGCATGTCCATGCCACCCAGGCTGCGCAAGCCTTCCAGCGCCGATGCGGGCGCAGCCGTCACGGCCGCGGCGGCAGCCAACGCGGCCGGCAGCTTGAGCGTCGCGCTGGCCTCCTGCGGGGTGTAGCACAGTCCCGCTTCGGCACAGCCTTGCGAAACCGTCTTCAGGGTGACCGAGGTGACGCCCGGCTTGGGCTGGATCGGCAGCGTGATGCGGACATCCTTGCTGTAGGTTTCGACCCGGCCGAAGGTTTCATCGTCCTTGACCTTGCCGGCTGGCAGATTCGGCTTGCTCAGCGTGGCCCCGACGACCTCGAACTTGAACTTGTCGCGGTACATGTAATAGCCGTCGGCAATCTGCCAGCGCGCTTCCAGCGTATTGGCATCGATTGCCCGGGCCGAGAACTTGAACGCGATTTCAGGGTCCAGGAAGTCTTCGGCGTGGGCCACTGGAAAAAGCGCGAACACGCCCCATATCCAGGGCAATGCGCTAAGCATACGAATCCATTTAGTCATGCTTTTCAGTCTCCTCGGCCACCCACTCCAGATAGGCGGGCAGGCCATTGATTATGGGTATTGCGATCAGTTCCGGCAGGTCGTAAGGATGCTGTGTTCGGACGATTTCTTCAACCTTCGGGTAGTTTACCGCGGTCGTTTTGATCAGCAGTGGAATTTCCACCGCTGATTCGACACTTCCCTGCCAGCGATAAATGGAGTGGCAGGCGGCCAAAACGTTCACGCAGGCGGCCGCACGGCGCTCCACCAATGCGCGCGCCAGTTTTTCGGCACTCGCGACATCGGGTAAATTGGTCAGGATTAACAAAGGTTCCATGTCATGCGCTTAGGTTGGTTTGTACTACTGCTGTTGTCTTTTCCGGTGCTTGAAGCCATCGGCATCTTCTGGGTCGCCAGTCAAATCGGCGCCTGGGTGCTGCTGTGGCTGCTGCTCGCGGCCGTGGCAGGGATCCTGCTGGTTCGCTTCGAACGCGTTGCCTGGGGCGCACGGATGCTGTTTTCGGTGCAGTCGGGCGCGCATCCGCTGTCGGCGCTGTTCGCCAGCGGACGCATCCTGCTGGCTGGCGGCCTGCTGGCCTTCCCCGGCTTCATCAGCGATGCCCTCGCGCTGGGGCTGCTGCTGATTCCCGGCACCTGGACCCGGCGCAAGCCGGATCCGCTGCGACCGGCCAACGACGACGTGCTCGATGGCGAATTCAGGCGCGAGCACGACGACCGGTTGCGCTAAACAGCATTCCTTCAAAACAGCTTCATCTGCCCGGGCGTATCGCCCGCGGACGCCGCCTGCCGGAGTTCGCGCAGCAGATCGTCGGACGTCGGATAGCGGTATTTCAGCTTCAGTTCGCGGGTGGTGCGCGCGTTCGACAACTGGCGCGACTCACGCAGGAAGGACAGTAGCGCCTCGGACAGCACCTGCTCCGCTTCTGCCCGATTCACCCGCGGCGGCCGCGGCAGCGCAAAGGCGTCGGCGCAGCTGTCGAACCAGTCGCCCATTTTCAGCGGATGCGCATCGACTGCATGGTAGATGCGCTGCGACCGGCCGCGGAACAGCGCCGCCCAGGCCAGCCGCGCCAGGTCGTCGGCGTGGATGTGGTTGGTGTAGCTGTCGTCCTCGGCGATCAGTGCCGGGGTGCCGCGCTTGATGCGTTCCAGCGGCAGGCGGTCGGCGGCATAGATGCCCGGCGCGCGCAGGATCGTCACCTTCACCCGCTGGGTTTCGCCCCAGGTGCGCAACTGGCGCTCGGCATCCACCCGCCGCACGGCACGGCCATTCACCGGTGCCACTGGGCGCGTTTCGGCAACCCAGTTGCCGCCGCAGTCGCCATACACGCCGCTGGTGCTGATGTAGACCAAGGCGCCCGGCGGGTGCCGTCCCAGCGCATGCAGCAGATGCGTGGTGCGCGGATCGGTGTTGCCGGCGTTGGGCGGCGGCGCGAAATGGAACACGCCGTCGACGCGCGGCAGCCGCGCAAGCGTGGCCGGCGCATCGAGATCGCCGACCCGCGGCGTGACGCCGAGCGCGCGCAATTCGGCGGCGCGCTCGGGCCGGCGGATCATGCCGATGAATTCGGCTTGCCCGGCGTAGCGCTTTACCAGCCGTTCGGCCACATCCCCAAATCCCACGATCAAGATTTTCTTCATGCCTGCCTGTAACCCTATGACTGAAAGGGTAAAAACCCTGCCTGGCCGGAGGATAATTTACCGATTGATCATTGCATTCTAAGCCCACATCATGCCGCATCAGGTCACCCTCCAGCCCAGCGGGCACCAGTTCAGCGTCGATGACGACGAAACCATTCTCGAAGCGGCCCTGCGCCAGGGCTTTGCCCTGCCCTACGGGTGCCGCAACGGCGCTTGCGGATCGTGCAAGGGCAAGGTGATCGCCGGCCAACTCGACTACGGCGTGCATTCGGCCACGGCGCTGAAGGAAGAAGAAAAAATTCAGGGACGCGCGCTGTTCTGCCGCGCCAAGCCGCTGTCCGACATGGTCATCGAAGCCAAGGAAATCGGCGCCGCCAAGGACATCGTGGTGAAGACGCTGCCGTGCCGGGTGGAAAAACTGGAAAAACGCGCCGACGACGTGATGCGGGTACTGATCAAGCTGCCGGCCAACGAACGCCTGCAGTTTCTCGCCGGACAATACATCGACTTCCAGCTCAAGGACGGCAAGGTGCGCAGCTACTCGCTGGCCAACCCGCCGCACGACGACGCCCTGCTGGAACTGCACATCCGCCATGTGCCGGGCGGGCTGTTTTCCGACCAGGTGTTTTCCACCCTGAAGGAGCGCGACATCCTGCGCCTGAAGGGTCCGCTCGGCAGCTTCTTCATCCGCGAGGATTCCGACAAGCCGATGCTCTTCATCGCCGGCGGCACCGGCTTCGCGCCGATCAAGGCCATGCTGGAACACGCCTTCGCCGAGCACACCGATCGCGAACTGGTGCTGTACTGGGGCGTGCGTTCGCTGAAGGATCTGTACATGGCGGAGCTGCCGCAGCAATGGCAGGCCGAACATCCCAACTTCAGCTTCATCCCGGTGTTGTCGAACCCTGAACCGAATGACGTCTGGCAGGGCCGCACCGGCTTCGTGCACGAGGCGGTGCTGGCCGACTTTGCCGACTTGTCGGGCTATCAGGTCTACGCCTGCGGCGCGCCGGTGATGGTCGACAGCGCGCGCGAGGCGTTCACCCGGACCCGCGCGCTGCCGGAAGACGAATTCTTCGCCGATTCCTTCGTCTACGCGGCGGACGCCGAAGCCGCCGCCTGAAGTGCGCCGACCTTCAATGAAAAAGCCCGGGCCACGGCCCGGGCTTTTTCATTATTCAGATGACCTTACAGATCGCCGCGTGCGCTCGCGCCCATGATCTCGATCAGCGCATTGCGCACTTTTTCGATGCGCGCCTTCAACTCCGGCGGCAGGCGTTTTTCCTGCGCCACATCGTCGACGCTGACATCCATCATCACCAGCCAGCCCTGACCCTGGGCATCCTCGATCAACGCGATGCGGCACGGCATGTAGATGGCGAACTCCATGTTGACGTCGATCAGGTCGCGCGCCAGCACCGCGTCGCAGAACTGGTAGATGATGATGGTGCGCTGTGGCTTGCCGGTCACCGCCTCGACCTGCTTCGACATCGGCAGCTCGGCCACCAACTGCAGGTTCAGCGCGTTGGCGCGCAGCTTCAGCGATTCGGCCGCATCGTTGAGACTGATGCTGCGGTCGACCGCGACCTTGTACACTCCGCCCGGCGCCGTCTGCTCCACCTTGGGCGTTTGCGCCCAGCCCGGGTTGGCGGCCAGCAACAGCGCGCCCAGCATGAGACCTGCCGCCATTGATAAAACGGTACGCATGGCAATCCTCCTCAACCAAACCAATCCGTATTAACCACGCAGCCTGTACGCCGAAGCCGCGCGATAGCGATGCGCATCAAACGACGCCCTGCGCGCGGCACAAGGCCAGCGCCTTTTGATAATGCTTGCAGGCCTCGCTGGGCTGCTGGCTTTGGGTCTTCAATTCCGCCATGCGGATATGGCCCTCGGCACTCGGCGCAATCGCCAGGCTGGCTTCCAGGTAGCTCTGCGCCTTGCCCCACAGCGCCTGCACGCTGCACAACTGCGCCAGCGTCAGCAACAGTTGGGCGTCGCGCGGGTGCTGGTGCAGCCACTTTTCGGCCTGCTCGATCTGCCGGGTCAGGCTGCTGCCGCGCACCTCGCCGTACAGCGCGACCAGATCCTCGTGCCACTCCCGGCCGAGCGCGGTTTCCAGCACGTCGAGCGCGCTATCGTGGCCGCCGCGCTGCATGAAGGCACGGGCGGCGGCACGCGCCACCCAGGGATCGGCCTTGAAGTCGGCCGGAATCTTTTTCCAGTATTCCAGCAGCGCGCGGTCGTCGTCAGCACGCCGCTTGAGGTTTTCAGCATAGGCCATGCGGCGGCTCTGCAGGGCGACCGCCGGGTCGAGCGCGTTGCTGCGCGCCAGCGCATCGAGCAGGCGCTCGACCTCGTCCCACTGGCCGATCAGTTGCCGCGCCTTGAGCTCGAGCCGCAGCAGGGCGGTGTGCTGGGGAGCGATTTCCTTGGCGCGGTTGATCGCCACCAGCGCGGCGGCGGCGTCCTTCATGCCGAGATGGGCCTCGGCTTCGAACAGTTGCGCGGCCAGTTCGGCACCATGCGCGCCGGCGTCCTGGATGCAGCGCTCGCGCTGGGCAACGGCACGCATCTCCTGCGCGGCGCGCGCGGCCAGCACCCGTGCCAGCCCCAGCCGGCTATCGTCGCCCTGCCATTGCCCAAGCGACTGCAGCGCATCCTGGTAACGGTATTCGGTATAGGCCTTGAGCCCGCCGACAAAATTCTCGTCGCGCTTTCTGGCCGCGCGGCGTTCCCGCTGTGCGCGCACGATGCTAGGCAGATTGAGCGTGAGCATGGCCAGCCGCAGCAGCACAATGCCGCCTACCACCATCGCGACCACCAGCAGCACGAAACTGATGAAGGAAATTTCCATCCGCCACGGCGGATACACCAGCACCACATAGCCGGGGTCGTAGCGCCCTGCCATGGCCAGCGCAACGGCCAACACCGCAACGATGAGCAGCGAGATCAGCCAGCGCATTACGGATTCCCCTTATAGGCTTCCAGCGCGGCAAGGCTGGCGTCGATGCCGGGCAGTTTGTGGGCGATCTGCAGGCTGGCCAGGCGCTTGACCTCGTTGAGCGCATCGGCAACGCCGGCGTCACGCGTGTTGAAATAGCGCGCCAGCATCGTCGACACCGCAGTGAGGTCAGCCTGGAACGCGGACTGGTCCTCGGCCAGCAGTGCCAGCCGCGCCGACAGTAGGCGCAGGCGCAGATTCTCGCGTAGGAAATACGCCTGCTCGGGCGGCAGCAGCACGGTTTCGTTGCCCTCGACGCGGCGGATCTGAACCAGGCGCTTCAGCTCGGCCCACAGTTCCTGGCCAAAATCCCCCGCGGTGCCGCCGCTGCGCGCGGCCGGCACCGCCTCGGACGCCTGCGCGCTGGCCAGCGGCCAACTGGCGTGGCGTGCCACCAGCGCTTCGATGCGCGCGCTCGCCCCCACTTCGTCGAGCGACGGCACCGCGCGCAGGTTCGCCAGGTCCGCCGCGATGGCGCGCCGCAACGCCGTGAACTGCGGCTTGTTCAGCCGCTGCAGCCGGGTGTCGGCACCTTCCAGCGCAATGATCGCCGCCTTGACGTTGCCGGCCAGCTGCAACTGCTGGGCGGCGGTGAGGAGCACCTGCTCGATTTCCGCCAGCGCCCACTGGTCGCGCCCCTGCGACAGATCCTTGTAAAGCGATTCGAGCGAAAGCTGCTGCTGCTGCGAAGTGGTCATCTGGCTTTCGATGTGGGCGACCTTTTCGCTGACCTGCCGCATCATGTCGTCGGCGTTGCGCGCCAGCAGGCGGGTTTCGCTGACTTCCTTGCCGGTTTCGGCGAGGCTGCGCCCGAGTTCGGTTTTCAGATCGCGAATGCGCTCACGGCTGTCGAACCAGGACCAGGCCGCGGCAGCTGTCGCCAGCGCGGCGATCAGCAGGGCGACCAGCGCCACCGCCGAAGTGGACGAATGGCCGCCTGCAGGAACAGGCGTGGCGGCAGGCTGCACTGCGGGCGGGGGGGCGGACGTCTCGGGGGTTTCATTCATGGGTTGTTCCTGAACCAGTTAACCAGGCCTTCCACCAGGCCGGCATCGCCGCCCGGCGTGGCGACGACGTGTGCAATACCGAAACTGCGGGCTGCTTCGGCGATTTTCTCATGCGGTGCAAAAAGTGGGGTACTCGCCAGCAGCGCGGTACCTGCCTCGCCGAGCAGGGCGGCCAGGTTGCGCAGCGTCTCAGCGCTGGTGACCGTCACCGCGTCGATCCCGCCCGCCTGCCAGTGCGCCAGCAGCGGCGCGGCATCGGCCTGCGGCAGGACGCGCCGGTAGCATTCCATGAAGCTCACCTGCGCGCCGCGCGCCGTCAGCGCCTCGGCCAGCAGCGGCCGACCGCCGACGCCGCGCACGATCACCACGCGCTGGCCCGCCACGTCTTGCAACTGCGGCAAGGCCAGCAGCGCTTCGCTGTCCTGTCCGTCCGGCGTGATGACGCCCTCAACCCCCTGCGCAGTCAGCGCGCGCGCGGTGCCCGGCCCCACGGCAAAAATCCGCATCGCCGTCGGCAGACGGCCGTCCGCCCGCACTGCCGCCATGCCGAACTCCGCCGCATTGGGACTGATAAAAATCGCGATGTCGGCTGCGGCCAGCTGCGCTAGTGCAGCGGCCAATTCGTTTGCGGGCACCGCCTCGATGGCGAGCGCCGGAAACACGAACGCGGCGCCGCCCTCCGCCCAGATCGCCTGCGCCAGCGCGGCCGCCTGATGAGCAGGCCGCGTCACCAGCACCGTGCGTCCGGCCAGCGCTTGCGTCATGTAGCCGGCAAGGCGTCGAGAATGGCGCGCGCGCCAAGCGCCAAGAGCTTGTCGGCGAGCGCCTGGCCGACCGCTTCGGGGTCGGTTGCCAGACCCTCGGCACGGTCATGGATGAAGCGGCTGCCGTCCGGATTCGCGACGAAACCGTTCAGCACCAGGCGGCCGTTTTCCAGCACCGCGTGCGCGCCCAGCGGCACCTGGCAACTACCGCCCAGCACGCGGCTGACCTGGCGTTCGGCGCGCACGCAGGCGGCGGTCTCGGGATGGTTGAGCGCGGCGAGCATGGCGGCCACTTCGCCGTTGCTGCTGCGAATCTCGATGCCGAGCGCCCCTTGGCCGGCGGCGGGAATGCTGTCTTCCACCGACAGCAGGCTCTTGATGCGATCGCCGAGACCAAGCCGCTTGAGTCCGGCGGCGGCTAGCAGGATGGCGTCGAACTGACCCTCGTCGAGCTTCTTCAGGCGGGTGCCGACGTTGCCGCGCAGCGGCTTCACCGCCAGGTGCGGGTAGCGCGCGCGCAGCTGTGCTTCGCGGCGCAGGCTGGAGGTGCCGACCACGGCGCCGGGCGGCAGGTCGGACAGGCGCTGGTACCGGTTCGACACGAAGGCGTCGCGCGGGTCCTCGCGCTCGCCGATCACCGCCAGTTCGAATCCGGGCGGCAGTTCCATCGGCACGTCCTTCATCGAATGCACGGCCAGGTCGGCCTGACCGGCTTCCAGCGCCACTTCGAGTTCCTTGACGAACAGCCCCTTGCCGCCGATCTTGGATAAGCTGACGTCGAGGATCTGGTCACCGCGCGTGGTCATGCCCAGAATACTGACCGTGCAGCCGGGATGCAGCGCGGCGAGACGGTCTCGGATATGCTCCGCCTGCCACATGGCAAGGGCACTTTCACGGGAAGCAATGGTCAGGGTGTGCATGGCGGTAAAAATGGACTGTTTGATTTGGTTATGGATGGCGCGACACTGGGAAACATGACGTATTCACTTTCACCTGCAGGGCAGTTTTCCCGCGCACGGCAGCTCGCAGCCTGGGCGCTGATTTTAGCATGGGGGATGCTGCTGACCGCCCCGGCCGGCGCGGCAGCGGGCCTGGTGCATGCGAAGAATTTCCAGGCCGACGCGAAGATCGCTGCCAAGCGCCAGGTGCCGGTGATGGTGCTGTTCACCACCCCCACCTGCCCATATTGCGATCAGGTCAAGCGCGAATACCTGGTGCCGATGCACAAGGATCCGGCCTACCGCGACCGCGTCATCATCCGCGAAGTCACCGTCAATGCCACCAAGCCGCTGGTCGGCTTCGACGGCAAACGCACCACCGAAGGCGCATTCGCCGCGACCCACAAGGTGTTCATGGTGCCCACCGTGATGGTGTTCGACACCCAGGGTGCGCCGGCCAGCGAAGCCATCGTCGGCCTGCTGATCCCCGATTACTACTTCGGTTATCTGGAAGCCGCCATCGACGAAGGCCTGGTCAAGGTGCGCGGCAAGTAGCCGCCGCGCACATTCGGGGCGTGCCGTACTAGAATCCCTGCCATGCAGGGAGCATGCCCATGAAAACCCTTCTGGCCGACGACCATCCGCTGATGCGCGAGGGGGTACGGCAGGTGTTATCGCAGCTGGAACCCGCGGTCGAGATCATCGACGCCCACGATTACCCCAGCCTGTTTGCGCAGACCGCGCTGCATCCCGACCTCGAACTGGCGCTGGTCGACCTCAATATGCCCGGCTTCGTCGGCATGCAGGGCATCAGCCAGTACCGCAGCCGCTTTCCCGACATTCCGCTGGTGGTCCTGTCCGCCTCGGAATCAGCGCATGACATCCGCAGCGCGCTGGAAGCCGGCGCGCTGGGCTACATTCCCAAGTCGGTTCCCGCCGCCGGGATGCTGGCCGCGTTGCGGCAGATTCTGGCAGGCGACCTCTACGTGCCCGATTGCCTGGGCAATGGCGACATGGGCCGGCACGCACATTCCCCGGCCGATTTCGCCGCGCTGGACAATCACGGACTGACCGTACGTCAACTCGACGTCGCCCGCCTGTTGGCGCAGGGCTGCGCCAACAAGGCCATCGGCGGCATGCTGTCGATGACGGAAAACACGGTGAAAGTGCACATGGCTGCGATTTTCAAGGCCCTCGGCGTCACCAATCGCACCGAAGCCGTGCTGGAAATTCGTCGCCTGATGCAGAAGCGCTGATCCTCGATGGGCTTCCTGCGCGCCCTGTCCAGACGCCTGTCGCTGACCAGCATTCGCAGCCGGATGCTGGTGATTGCCCTGCTGCCTGCCCTGCTGACCGAGTTCGGGCTGGTGGCCTACTTCACCACGCAGGCGCTCAACTCGGCCGAAACCGCGCTGCACGCCCGCGCCGCCAGCGCCACCCGCCACCTCGCCATGGCGCTGCCGGACGCGCTCGCCATGCGCGACATCGCGCGCATGGACGCCCTGCTCGAATCCGAAATGGCCAACAGCCAGTTGGCGATGGCGCAGGTCGTCGACGCCCACGGACGCATACTGGCCCGCAGCGGCGAGGGCGCGCCCAACCGCTATCGTCAAGCCGCAGCCATCTATCCCCCTGCCGCCGACCCATCCCGCGCCGCGCCGGCCGCAAGCGCACTGGGACAGGTCGAGGTCGGGGTGGCGCTCGACCAGATCTCCGCCTTCAAGCGCGAGACCCTGCTTCACGCCACCCTGTTGATGCTGGTGGCCCTGCTGCTTACCGGCGTGCTGGCCTGGCGCCTGTCCAACCGGCTGGCAGGACAGCTGCGCCATGTCGGCCAGGTGGTGGAACGGCTGGCCGGCGACGACCTCGCCGTGCGCGCCCAGCTGCCGCCCGGCGGCGAAGTCGGCGCCTTGGCCGCCGGCATCAACAACCTGGCGGAAACCCTGCAGACACATCGCAGCGAGTTGGAAAAGCGCATCCGTGAAGCCACTGCCGACCTCGCCGCCAAGATGGACATGGCCGAGCGCGCCAACTCCGCGAAATCCCGCTTCTTTGCCGCCGCCAGTCACGACCTGCGACAGCCGCTGCATGCGCTGTCGCTGTTCGTTGCCGCGCTGAAGGCCCGCAACCAGCAGCCCGAAACGCAGACCCTGATCGAGAACATCGAAGCCTCCACCGCGGCGATGGAACTGCTGTTCAATGCCCTGCTCGACATTTCCCGGCTGGACGCCGGCACTATCGAGGCGCATCCGGAGAATTTTTCGCTGCAGAAAATGCTGCGCGATCTCGACCAGCAGTTCCGCGCGCTGGCGGAAGAAAAACAGTTGCGGCTGCGTTTCCGGCCTTGCGACATCACGTTGTACAGCGACCCGCTGCTGATCGAGCGCATCCTCGCCAACCTCATCGCCAACGCCATCCGCTATACCGACGACGGCGGTGTGCTGGTGGCCTGCCGGCGGCGCGGCCGCATGGTGCGCCTGAGCGTGATCGACACCGGACGCGGTATCCCGCCCGACCAGCAAGAGAGCGTGTTTCACGAATTCGTGCAGCTGCATAATCCGGCACGCGACCGCAGCAAGGGGTTGGGCCTCGGGCTCGCCATCGTGTCGCGCCTGGGGCGCTTGCTGGGACACCGGGTGGATTTGCGTTCGCGTCCCGGACACGGCTCGACATTCAGCATCGACGTGCCATGCGGCGATGCCGGGCAGATCCAGCCGCCTGTGGTCGTCAGCGCACCGGGGCAGGTGCCCGACGACGCCCTGGTGCTGCTGGTCGACGACGAAAACGCCATCCTGCGCGGCATGACCGAATTGTTCGAGAACTGGAACATCGATCTGGTCACCGCCCACAGCGCCGACGAAGCCGAGCACTGGCTGGACAGCATCGTCCGCATACCCGACGTCATCGTGTCGGACTACCGGCTGCCGGACGACACCGACGGCATCGAGGTCATTGCCCGCCTGCGGCAGAAATTCGGCCGCGACATCCCGGCCATCCTGGTCACCGGCGACACCGCGCCCGACACCATCCTGCGCATCAGCCAGGCCGGGATTCCGATGCTGCACAAGCCGCTGCGCCCCGCCAAGCTGCGCGCCCTGCTCACCCACCTGATCCAGCAATCCCGCGCGTCCGCCGTGGGATAATCCGGCCCAGTTCACCCTTCTCCCTTGACCCTTCCCCCTTCACGATCATGCACCTCCATATTCTCGGCATCTGCGGCACCTTCATGGGCGGTCTCGCCGCCATCGCCCGTGCCGCCGGCCACACCGTCACCGGCTGCGACGCCAACGTCTACCCGCCGATGTCCGACCAACTGCGCGCGCTCGGCATCGAGCTGACCGAAGGCTGGGACGCCGGCCAGATCAATCTCAAACCCGACATCTTCGTCGTCGGCAACGTCGTCACCCGCGGCAATCCGCTGATGGAAGCCATCCTCGAACGCGGGCTGGCCTACACCTCCGGTCCGCAGTGGCTGGCCGACCACGTGCTGCAGGACAAGTGGGTGCTGGCCGTCGCCGGCACCCACGGCAAGACCACCACCTCGGCCATGCTGGCGTGGATCCTTGAGGACGCGAAGCTCAATCCCGGTTTCCTCATCGGCGGCATCCCGCAGAATTTCGGCATCTCCGCGCGGCTGACCGACAGCCCCTTCTTCGTCATCGAGGCCGACGAGTACGACACCGCCTTCTTCGACAAGCGCTCCAAGTTCGTTCACTACCGTCCGCGCACCGTCGTCCTCAACAACCTCGAATACGACCACGCAGACATCTTCCCCGACCTCGCCGCCATCGAAACCCAGTTCCACCACCTGGTGCGCACCGTGCCCGGCAACGGCCTCATCGTCTCCAACGGCGCCGACGCCAACCTCGACCGCGTGTTCGCGCGCGGCCTGTGGACGCCGGTTGAAAAATTCGGCGGCCAGGACGGCTGGACCGCCGGCGAAGTCGATGCCAACGGGCACTTCGACGTCCGCCTCGACGGCGTCCTGCAGGGCCGCGTGAGCTGGGACCTGATCGGCGGGCACAACCGCATGAACGCGCTGGCCTCGATCGCCGCCGCACGCCACGCCGGCGTGCCCGCCGCCACCGCGATCGACGCGCTGTCCCGCTTCGAGAATGTGAAGCGCCGCATGGAAGTGCGCGGCGCCGTCCACGGCATCACCGTCTACGACGACTTCGCCCACCACCCCACGGCCATCGCCACCACGCTGGAAGGCCTGCGGGCAAAGGTCGGCGGCGCGCGCATCCTCACCGTGCTGGAACCGCGCTCCAACACCATGAAGCTCGGCGTGATGAAGGCCGCGCTGCCCGACAGTCTGGCTGCGGCCGATCGGGTCTACTGCTACGGCGCCAACCTCGGCTGGAATGCCGCCGAGGCCCTGGCCCCGCTGGGCGACAAGGCCCGAGTGTTCGACGCGCTCGACAAACTGGTCAGTCAGCTGGTGGAAGACACCCGTTCCGGCGACCACGTGCTGATGATGAGCAACGGGGGTTTCGGGGGTATTCACGCGAAGCTTTTGGATGCGCTGCATCATCACTATCACGAGGACATCGTGCTGACGCCGATGCATCGGTATGGGGGGTATGCGTAATAGGATTCGTCATTGCGAGGCGCGCAGTAACGAAGCAATCCGGTCTTTGGTTTTGCGCGGAGCATGAGTGTTGCTTAAACCTTCGCAAGACTGCTGACCGTTGGCCGGGGGTAGCCCGGCAGCTAGTCACTTTCTTTTGCTTCGCCAAAAGAAAGTAACCCAAGAAAAGGCGACCCCGCTCATCCCCGAAACCCCGGAAATCGAGCCTGCCGGACGGGCGGCAAAGAACTCGCCCCGCTGTTGTAGATATTCGAAGGTGAGCGGGGCTCAAACAGCTTTGCCGCTGATCCGCCCGGCAGGCTCGATTTCCGGCGGGACTGAGAGGGGTGGCAAGTCAAAATCAGGCTGGTGATGACGGGGTGGTTTGTATGCTTGGGGAGCCTCACTTCGAGGCACTCGATCCGGGTCGCGACGGTTGCTCACCGTCAAACTGGTTTTGACTTTCCTCCCCTTACAGACCCGCCGAAGATCAAGCGCGTCGGGTGGATCAGCGGCAAAGGTGTTTGAGCCCCGCCCACAAAAATCCAATTAAAAAAATCAAAGGCGGGGCGAGTTCTTTGCCGCCCACCCGACGCGCTTGATCTTCGGGAATTCGGGACTGTCGGGGTCGCCTTCTTTTGGTTACTTTTCTTGGCGAGACAAGAAAAGTGACTAGCTGCCGGGCTACCCCCGGCCAACAGTCAGTAGTCAAGCGAATACACTAACTACTCAGTCGTGCTATGCGCCTACCCACAGACTGAATTGGTTCGATGCACTCGCAATGACGGGGGGAGCCTTTCTGGTCAATGCATGATAGGTTTCCAACTCTTACAACAATTAAAAACCATAAAATCGTCACGCCCCCATGGCCCACAAGGCAGGCGGGGCGTGAATCCAAAGGAGACGGCTTGGGCTGGCCACACAAAAGTCACCGCATCGTACTGATTGGCGGCCTCATTCTGGCCGCCCTGACCTTCGCCTCGGGGTTTGCCGTCTATGCGGTGATGCAGCGACAGGCAGAGGCGATTCTCGTCAAAAGCCTGGAAGCCTCGCTGCAGGGCGACCGGCGTTTGTTCGAGGCCGAGATCAGCGCCGGCATAAGCAATGCCCTGACAGTTTCCACGCGCCCTTTCGTGATTCAGAACCTGCAACAGCTGTTGCGGGAGCCGGGCAACCCTGAAAGCCGACTGGCTTTGCAACGCATCGCGGATTCATTTCTGCCGACCGGCTTTGCGGGGGTGTCCTTTCATGACACCCACGGCAGGGAGATCGTGCGGGCAGGCCACCTGGTGAACGATCCTGAGCTCAGCGTTCAGCTCAACACACCGATCGAGACGCGCCTGCTGTGGGACGACGAACTGATTCTGCAGGTCGTCCGGGATGTGCTGGACGAAGCCGGCACCCCCGTCGGCACCGCCCGGACCGAATCCGCGCTGCCGCAACTGAGGCATGCCGTCGCCGATGCGTCCACGCTCGGCAAAACGGCTGAGCTCGCCGTGTGTGCGCCGCTGGAACAGAACATGCAATGCTTTCCGCTGACGGTCTCGCAACGGGTATTTGCGCGTCTTCCCCGCGCGATGGAAGGCAAGCCCCTGCCCATGAGCCATGCGCTGGACGGAAAAACCGGCACTGTCTTCGCGCAGGACTATCGGCGCGCGCACGTGGTCGCGGCGCATGCGCCCCTGGGCAGCCTAGGGCTCGGCATGGTGCTGAAGGTCGACCAGGCGGAACTGTTCGGTCCGGTCAAGTGGCAACTCAAGCACATCGTGCCGATGCTGGGCGGGCTGGTTCTAGTCGGCATGCTGCTGCTGTATGGGCTGGTCGCACCGCTGGTGCGCAAGCTCGTCCTGTCGCAGCAGGAAACGGCCGAAGTTAATGCCCGGCTGCGCGATGTGGAGGAGCGCTGGCGCTTCGCGCTGGACAGCACGGGCGCCGGCGTGTGGGATCTGGATGTACCGAGCAAGCGCATCCTGCTGTCGAGCCGCTGTAAATCTATGCTGGGCTTTGCCGAAGATGAAATTGATACCCGCGTCGATGGCTGGATGCAGCTGATTCATCCGGACGACCTGCCCGGCATCGCGGCCATCCGCCAACAGCTTGCCAGCGGCGAACACGACATTTTCAACCTCGAACACCGCATGCGATGCCGAGACGGGAACTGGAAATGGATCCATGCGCGCGGCATGGTCGTCGCCCGTGACACGAACAGCAAGCCGCTGCGCCTGATCGGCACCTATCTCGACATCAGCGATCGCAAGCTGGCGGAGGAAACCATCCAGCGCCAGGCGCATTTCGATTTCCTGACGCAACTTCCCAACCGGCGCCTGTTCCTCGACCGCCTCGAGCATGAAATCGTCAAGTCGCGGCGCGCCGACCTGCCCCTGGCGCTGTTGCTGATCGACCTCGACGAATTCAAGGAAATCAACGACACGCTGGGGCATGACGTGGGCGACATCCTGCTGCAGGAAGCGGCCCACCGCATCCGCAGCTGCATACGCGACGCCGACACCGTCGCCCGCCTGGGCGGCGACGAATTCACGGTCATCCTGGCCGAACTGTCCGATGTCACGCGCGTCGAGGACATCGCCCAGAAAATCCTCAGCCGGCTGGCCGAGCCGTTCAATCTGGCCGACGAGGTGAGCCATGTCACGGCCAGCATCGGCATCACCCTGTACCCGGCCGACGCCGGCGACATCGACACCCTGATGAAGCAGGCCGACCAGGCGATGTACGCCGCCAAGAAGCTGGGGCGCAACCGCTTCTGCTATTTCACCGCGGCGCTGCAGGACGCGGCGCAGTCTCGCCTCAAGCTGTCCAGGGAGCTGCGCGAAGCGGTGTCCGCACGGCAGTTCATCACGCACTTCCAGCCGATCATCGAATTGTCCACGGGCCGCATCCACAAGGCCGAGGCGCTGCTGCGGTGGCAGCACCCCGAGCGCGGCCTGGTCGATCCGATGGCTTTCATTCCGCTGGCGGAAGATACCGGACTCATCAACGAAATCGGCGACTGGGTCTTCGGCGAGTCGGCGCGGCATGCAAAGGACTGGAGCCGCTGCTTCGGTGCGGATTTCCAGGTCAGCGTCAACATGTCGCCGGTGCAGTTCCGTGCGGCAGGCCGCATCCATACCGATACCTGGCTGCAACAACTGCAGGAAATCGGGCTGCCGGGGCAGAACCTGATTATCGAGATCACCGAAAGCCTGCTGCTGAACGTGCACGCCGACATCACCGAGCAGCTGTTCCGGCTGCGCGATGCCGGCATCCAGGTCGCGATCGACGATTTCGGCACCGGCTACAGCTCGCTGTCCTATCTCAAGCAGTTTCCCATCGACTACCTGAAGATCGACCGCGCCTTCGTGCGCGATCTCGAAACCAATCCCAATGACATGGCGCTGTCCAAGGCGATCATCGTAATGGCCCACGAACTGGGTCTGAAAGTCATCGCCGAAGGTGTGGAAACCGAAGGACAGCGCAGCCTGCTGGCTGCCGCAGGCTGCGATTACGCACAGGGCTATCTGTTCGCAGCGCCGCTGCCGCCGGACGCGTTCGAGGCCCTGCTGCGCTGCGGATAACCGATCAGTACGTCTTGTACGGCAGGAACTTGCCGTTCAGCACGATCTTCACCCGGTCGCCTTTCGGATCCTCCACCCGCGAAATATCCATCGAAAAATCGATCGCGCTCATGATGCCGTCGCCGAACTCTTCGTGGATCAGCGACTTGATGGTGATGCCGTAGACCATGATCAGTTCATAGAAGCGGTAGATCAGCGGATCGGTCGGCACGACACTGGGGAGGCTGCCCTTGTACGGCACCATTTGCAACTGGTCGACCGCTTCGGCGGGCAAACCGAGCAGCTTGCCGACGGTAGTGGCCTGCTTCTTGTCGAGCGTCATCTGGCCCAGCAGGGCGGCGGTTGTCCATTCCTTGCTCTGGCCGACTTTCTTGGCGATCTCGGCCCACTTGAGGCCTTTCTTGTGCTTGGCGGCGAGGATGAGGTCGGTCACTTCGGTGCGGGTCATGATGGAAATCCTTAAGCGTTGACGAGGTGGATGTGGGATTTGCCGACTGGCGGCGTGGGTACGGCAACCGGTTCGGGCTCGATCAGGTCGACCGGATCGAACACGGCGGGCGAACTGGGGGCATCGGGCGCGGCGCGCTGGGCACCGAACTGCTTCGATCGGCTTACCAGGAAGTCGACGAGGTGGTTGCGGATCGGGTAGTAGTGCGGATGCTTGTGGATGGCGCTGCGCTCGCGCGGACGTGGCAGGGTGTTGTTGACGATCTCGGCGATGCGCGCGTGCGGGCCGTTCGACATCAGCATGATCTGGTCGGACAGCAGGATCGCTTCGTCGACGTCATGCGTGATCATGAACACGGTCTGCTGCGTCTCGGCGCAGATCTTCAGCAGTTCTTCCTGGATGACGCCGCGCGTCAGCGCGTCGAGCGCGCCGAAAGGCTCATCCATCAGCAGCATTTTCGGCTCGATGGAAAACGCCCGGGCGATGCCGACGCGCTGCTTCATGCCGCCCGACAATTGCGACGGCTTCTTGTGCTCGGCACCTTTCAGGCCGACCAGCTCGATGTAGCGCATGGCGTGGTCGCGCACCTTGTGCTTGTTCCACGACGCCCAGCGCGACTTCACCGCGAAGGACACGTTTTCCAGCACGGTGAGCCAGGGCATCAAGGCGTGGCTCTGGAAGATGACGCCACGGTCGAGGCTGGGGCCGGAGACTTCGCGGCCGTCCATGAAGACGTTGCCGGTGGTGGCGTTGTCGAGTCCGGCGAGGATGTTGAGGATGGTCGACTTGCCGCAGCCGGAGTGGCCGGTGACGCAAACGAACTCGCCCTTGTGGATGTTGAAGTTGACGTGGTCGAACACGGTCACGGACTCGTCTCCGGTGGGGCTGGGGTAGGCGCGCGCCAGGTTTTCGACCTGCAAGAAGGGAGGCTTGGTATCAGTCATGTTTTATTCCTGGTAAGCGACGCGCTTGCTCAGCACGCCGAAGACGCTGTCGAGCGCCATGCCGACGACGCCGATCATGAGAATCGCGAACAGCACGTTGGTGATCGACAGGTTGTTCCACTCGTTCCACACGAAGTAACCGATACCGGTGCCGCCGACCAACATTTCGGCGGCGACGATGACCAGCCAGGCGATGCCCATGGAGATGCGCATGCCGGTCAATATCGTCGGCGCGGCGGCCGGCAAAATCACCCGAAAGGCCTTGCGCAGCGGATTGACCTCCAGCGTGCGCGACACGTCGAGCCAGTCGCGCCGCACGTTGGCGACGCCGTGCGCAGTGTTGATCAGCATCGGCCACAGCGAACAGATGAAAATGACAAAAATCGACGACAGCGACGCATCCTTGATCGTGTACAAGGCAAGCGGCATCCACGCCAGCGGCGAGATCGGCTTCAGCACCTGCACGTAGGGATCGAGCGCCTGGTAGAACACGCGCGAATTGCCGATGACGAATCCGAGCGGAATCGCCACCGCCGCCGCCAGGAAAAAGCCGGCGAGCACGCGTGCGATCGAATACGCGAGCTGGATGCCGATCCCCTTGTCGTTGGGGCCGTTGTCGTAGAAGGGATCCGACAGCTTGTCCCAAAGCGTCGCTCCCATCTCCGCAGGCGTCGGAAAGCTCGACGCCGACTTGGCCGCGCCGCCGCCCATCAGCGCGGCGTACTCGGGATCGACATCCGCCGCTACCGTGGGGGCCGCGGGCAGCGTCGCCAGCTGCCAGATGAGGAGGATCACCCCGAACAGTGCCAGCGACAGCAGGGTGGATTGTTGGCCGAGTGAAAGTTTCGTTTTCATGTGCGTTTGATGGCGAATGAGTTGAGATATTCGGCAGGCTTCGCGGGGTCGAACTCCTTGCCCATGATGGTGTGCTTGCGGTAGTTCGATGCGGGCGCCTTCAAGCCGATTTCGGCCATGCGCGCCCGGGCATCGGTGGCGCGGAACACTTCCTCGGCGACGGCCTTGTAGTTGACGTCGCCCTTGATGTAGTTCCAGCGCTTCAGCTGGGTGAGGATCCACACCGCCATCGACTGCCATGGGAAAGGATCGAAGTCGACGCGGCCGGGCACGTTCTGCACCTTGCCAAGCCCGTCGGCGAAGCGCCCGGTCATCACCTGCTCCAGCACCGGGATGGGTTGGTTAAGATAGTTGGCCGGCGCGATCGCCTCGATGATGGCCTTGCGGTTTTCCGCCTTGTGCGCGTAGTCGGTGGCGCTGGCAATCGCGCGGAATAGCGCGGCGTAAGTGTTGGGATACTGCTTGTAGAAGCCTTCCTGCACGCCGAAGGCGCAACAGGGGTGGCCGTCCCACAGGTCACGCGACAGGGTGTGGATGAAGCCGACTTCCTCGTACACCGCGCGCTGATTGAACGGCTCGGGGCCGAGGAAGCCGTCGATGTTGCCGGCGCGCAGGTTGGCCACCATGTCGGGCGGCGGCATCATGCGCAGTTCGACGTCCTTGTCCGGATCGAGGCCGGCCTCAGCGAGGTAGTAGCGCAGCAGCAGGTTGTGGATCGAGTAGTCGAACGGCAGGCCGAACTTCATGCCTTTCCACGACTTGGGATCCATCTTGTCCTTATGCTTGACGTGCATCGTGATGGCTTGGCCGTTGATGTTCTGGATCGTCGCCACGTCCACCGCCTGCTTGGCCGAGCCCAATCCGAGCGACATCGCCAGCGGCATCGGCGAGAGCATGTGCGAGGCGTCGTATTCCTTGTTCTGCACCTTGTCGCGGATCACCGCCCAGCCGGCGGTTTTCTGCAAGGACACATTGAGGCCTTCACGCGCATAGAAGCCCATCGGACCCGCCATGATGATGGGGGTGGCACAGGTGATGGGAATGAAGCCGATCTTGAGGTCCGTCTTTTCCAGCTTGCCGCGTTCCTGCGCCAGCGCCTTGGCGGCGCCCATCGGAAACAGGGTCGAGATCGCCGCCATCGCCGTGCCGGCGCCGACCGCGCGCAGGAAGTTGCGGCGCATCTGGTCGTCCGGGAACAAGCCGCGCATCACCGCCGACTCGACCACGCGCGACACGCGCGCATCTTCGTTCTTCATGTCGGCCTCGTGGTCGGCCTGACTGTGGTGGCGACCACAGCTGCAGCCTGCGCGATGCAGTTTGGTATCGGGGTCAAACGGGTTGTCAAAGCCGGACATAACGTACTCCTCATTAGGATTAAAAAAGGCCACGAAATCCCACCGCTGCTGCGCACCAATTTATTCCCCCAGCGCCCCTAATTGGTGCAGACCCCAGTTTCGAGTCTGCCGGCGCTCCCGGCTGCAATGCCCCGTGTTCAAAGGCTTTACGGCAGGGTTCAGTGTGCAGCGACAGTGTTTCCACTCTTGTTGCATTCAGAAACCGTGCCAGTTCGATAATTTTTTGCTAAGCCCTTGTTCTGACGACGCTTCATGACAGGTGCTACAACACTGCGCGTATTGCTGGCCCGCTTCTTGATTACACAGTGTTGACACTTTGTTTTAGGAGCTCGCCATGCCCACTGCCACCCTGCCCGCCGAACGACTGCAGGACGAGGAAATGCTGGTGATCCGCGAGTCGGCACGCCTGATGGGGAAAAGCCTGGAGCCCGCCCCGGTGATCCGCGAGATGCTGCACCTGATCTCGGAATTTCTCGGCTTGAATCGAGGCCGCGTGGTGCTGCGACAACCGGACGGCCACGACTATGCGATCCGCTACGCCTACGGACTGACGCAGGCGGAAATCGAACGCGGGGTCTACCGTCCGGGCGACGGCGTAACCGGCCGCGTGCTGCAAAGCGGCGAGACGGCGATCGTGCAGGACATCGACAACGATCCGCATTACCTCGCACGCGCGGTCGAGCGCGATCGCCTGCCGAACGAGACGGTGAGCTTCATCGCACTGCCGCTGATGAACGACGGCGAGGTGCTTGGCCTCCTCGGCGTGCACCGCATCCGCAGCCGCGCCCGCGCGCTGGCCGACGACCTGCGCATTCTCGAAATCATCGCCACGCTGGTCACGCAGGTGCTCAAGCTCAACGACCGCGTGGCCGAGCAGACCGCGCGGCTGGAAAACGAAAACCGCGAGCTGAAATGGGCGCTCGAGCGCGGCTCGCCGCAGCAGGCCAGCCTCGGCATCGTCGGCGAGTCGCCGGCGCTGCGGCATGCGCTGCGCCAGATCGAGCAGGTCGCCGAGACCGACGCCACGGTGCTGCTGCTCGGCGAATCGGGTACCGGCAAGGAACTGTTCGCCCGCGCGCTGCATCTGTCGAGTCCGCGACGCGACCAGCCCTTCGTCAAGGTGAACTGCGGGGCGATTCCGGAAAACCTGTTCGAGTCCGAATTGTTCGGCTACGAAAAGGGGGCGTTTACCGGCGCCTCGACCGCGCGCGCCGGCTACTTCGAACAGGCTGCGGGCGGCACCCTGTTCCTCGACGAGATCGGCGACCTGCCGCTGGCGATGCAGGTGAAGCTATTAAGAGTGCTGCAGGAGAAATCGCTGCAGCGCGTCGGCAGCCGCCGCGAGACGCCGATCGACGTACGCATCGTCGCCGCCACCAACCTCGACCTGCAGCAGCAGGTGGCCGCCGGGCAGTTCCGCCTCGACCTCTATTACCGCCTCAACATCATTCCGATCCGCCTGCCGGCGTTGCGCGAGCGACGCGAGGATATCCGCCCGCTGGTGCGCCACCAGTTGAATCTCATCAGCCAGAGCTACCAGCGCAATGTGGGGCTGACGCCGGATGCGATGGATCGGTTGGCCGACTACCCATGGCCGGGCAACATCCGCCAGTTGCGCAATGTGCTGGAGCGCCTGGTGCTGCTGGCCGAAGGGGCGACGGTGTCGGCGCTGGACGTCGAACGCGTCATCCGCAGCGAGGCGGCCCCACCACCCAATGCCCCGGCCGCTTTCAGCACACCGCCTGGGACGGGCAACGTGCGCCCCTACCTGCCGGCGCAATCGCACGACCGTACGCAAATCGAACAGGCGCTGGCGCAGACCCACGGCAACAAGTCGCGCGCGGCGCAACTGCTGGGACTGACCCTGCGCCAGCTGAACTACCGCATCAAGCGCCTGGAAATGGCTTGACAATGGTTGACAATTTGTAAACTCGCACCGATTCATGGGAAACCTTATCGGGCAATATTCATTTATTTATCAATGAGTTAACATTGTTTAACCGAGCTGGCACGGGAATCGCAATACAGGACTTGTCGGATCCCCGATCAACCCATCCAAGGAGTCATGCCATGTCTGAAGTCGTTGCCCTGAAAACCCAAACCATCCTCGAACCCATCGATGCCGAAGGCCTGTCGGCCCTCGCCACCAAAGGCAAGTCCAATCCGCAATCGGTCGTCACCCTGAAGGCGAAGACCGTGTGCGAGAGCAAGTTCCGCAACCTGACCTATGTGCGCAATCTGCCGGCACACGTGATCGACGAGCCGCCGCACCTCCTGGGCGACGACACCGCGCCGAATCCTTCCGAAGCGGTGCTTGCCACGCTCGGCTCCTGCCTGTCGGTCGGCCTGCACGCCAACGCCGTCGCGCGCGGCATCACGCTGACCAAGCTCGAACTCGAGCTCGAAGGCGACATCAACGTCACCGCAGTGTGGGGCGTGGGTGACCTCGATCCGCTGAAGAAGCTGGGCTTCACCGACGTGCGCGTGAAGGTGCACCTGGAAGGCGACGCCAGCGAGGCTGAGCTGAAGGACCTGGTCGCGCATTCCAACGCCTGGTCGCCTGTCGCCAACACGCTGCGCAACCCGGTCAACGTCAGCGTCGAACTCGGCTGACCCGTCTGTAATTGATTTTGGAGCGCACCATGCCTGCAACCGCACTCGCCCCCGCCCTTCCCGACACGCCGGCTGAAATCCTGCCGGGCCTGGCCGGACTCATCGCCGCGGAACTCGCGCCCAAGGTGGTCGACATCGATCTCAAGGGCGTCTACCCCGGCGATTTTCTCAAACAGCTCGGCGCCTTGGGTGGGCTGGGCAGTCTGACGCCCGTCGCGCACGGCGGCACCGCGCTGGGCCTCGGCCACGCCATCCAGTTGATCGAGGAGGTGTCGAAGGAATGCGTCTCGACCGGCTTCCTGCTGTGGGCAGAGTACGCGCTGCAGTGGTACGTGATCAGCAGCTCCAACCGCGAACTCGCCGCCGAAATGCTGCCGAAAATGGCGCGCGGCGATGTGCTCGGCGGCACCGCGCAGTCGAACAGCATGAAATCCTGCGTCGGCATCGAGGAAGCGCGGTTGAAGGCGAAGCGGGTCGAGGGCGGCTACCTCATCAACGGCGTGCTGCCGTGGGTGTCGAATATCGGCCCCGAGCACTATTTCCACATGGGCGCCACGCTGCCCGACACGCCCGGCCTGGTGATCGGCCTGATGCACGGCAGCACCCCCGGCCTCACGCTGATGCAGAACGCGCACTTCATCGGCATGGAAGGCACCAACACCTTCGCCTGCCAGTTCCGCGACGTGTTCCTGTCCGACAGCCGTGTGGTCTGCCACACGAACGAATTCACTGCCTTCCGCGACCGCACCAAGTCGGCCTTCATCCTGCTGCAGATGGGCATGGGGCTCGGTCTGGTCGACGCCTGCGTAAAAATGATGCAGCGCGCCGACAAGCAGTTCGGCCACGTCAACCGTTTCCTCGACGTCCAGGCCGATGCGCTGCAAGCCGAACTCAATGCCGCGCGCGCCGCCACTTACGCGCTGGCCGAGAAAATCGAACGCGACGGCAGCGCCCCGCACGTGAAGGAAACGCTGCAAGTGCGGCTTGCCGGCAGCGAGTTGAGCCTCAAGGCCGCCAACGCCGCGATGATGCACATGGGCGCCAAGGGCTATCTGTCGAACAATGCCGCGCAGCGCCGCTTGCGCGAGGCCTACTTCATCGCCATCGTCACCCCGGCGATCAAGCACCTGCGCAAGGAACTGCACGAGTTCGACACTGCCACCTGCGCGCTCGCCGAACCGGAGCGGGAGGTCGCATGATTCGCTTCGCGGTGTCGCTCTCTGTGGACGAAGCGGCGGAGAAGCTGATCGCCGCCGTCAATGCCTACCCGATGGGCCTGGTCGCCCACGCCAACGGCCAAGCCAACTGCGCCAAGAAGGGCATGACGGTACCGGCCGACCAGGTGCTCGAAGTGTTCCGCCCCGACTTTGCGGCCAAGGTGTGGGCGGCGGACAAGACGGCCGGCATCGACATCCCGCTGCGCATCCACCTGTACGAGGCCGGCGGCCGCACCTGGGTCGCGCATCGGACCGCTTCCGAAGTGTTCAGACCCTACGCCAACGTGCAGCTCGACGCCGTGGGCGCCGAACTCAACCTCATTTTCAACCGACTCCTGGCCACGCTCAATGCGTGGAAACTGCCATGATGAATCTCGAATCTGCTGTCTCTGCCCCCGAATCCGCCCCGGCTTTCCGCAAATGGACCTGCGCCGTCTGCGACTACGTCTACGACGAAGCGCTGGGCGATCCCGACCACGGGCTGGCCCCCGGCACCCGCTATGAAGCCATCCCCGACGACTGGAGCTGCCCCGACTGCGGCGTCACCAAGACCGACTTCTACTGTTTCGACGACTAACTTGCGCAAGACGTGCTGGGCCGGGTGTCAATCAGCAGGTAGACATTGCGCCGGGCTTGCGACGCATCATTGCTTACGGACCGCCCAGTTATCGTTAACCTGGTTTTGACTTTCAGCCCCTCTCAGTCCCGCCGGAAATTGAGCCTGCCGGGCGGATCAGCGGCAAAGGTGTTTGAGCCCCGCCCACCTTCGTATATCTACAACAGCGGGGCGAGTTCTTTGCCGCCCACCCGGCAGGCTCAATTTCCGGGGTTTCGGGGATGAGCGGGGTCGCCTTTTCTTGGGTTACTTTCTTTTGGCGAAGCAAAAGAAAGTGACTAGCCGCCGGGCTACCCCCGGCCAACGGTCGGCAGCCCTGCGAGGGTTTAACCATCAAAGGTGCTTCGCGCCTAACCACAGACTGGTTTGCTTCGCTTCGCTCGCAATGACCGAGCCATCGCCAAATTTCAGGAATCCCCCCCACCCCGGTAAAATCCGGCCATGCTTGTCTATCTCCACGGCTTCAATTCCTCCCCCGCGTCCGGCAAGGCCCAGCAGCTCGCTGAGCACATGGCCCACCTCGGCCGGGCAGGCGACTACTTCTGCCCGGCGCTGCCCAACAGCCCGCGCGAAGCCATCGCGCAGATCGAGGCCGAACTGGCGCGCCGCCGGCCGGAATCGGTCACGCTGATCGGCAGCTCGCTGGGCGGTTTCTACGCGACGCATCTGGCCGAGAAGCACGGGTGGAAAGCGGTGCTGGTGAACCCGGCGGTACACGCCCACAAACTGCTGCGCAGCGCGCTCGGCCCGCAGACGAACTGGCATACCGGTGAGAAGTGGGAACTCACCGAGGCGCATCTGGCCGAACTCGCGGCGCTGGATGTCGACGAAATCACCCTGCCCAAGCGTTATTTTTTGCTGGCACAAACCGGCGACGAAGTGCTCGATTACCGCGATGCGATGTCCTACTATGCGGGCGCCACGCAGATCATCGAGGACGGCGGCGACCACGGCTTTGCCGGGTTCGAGCGCCACTTCCAAACCCTTCTGGATTTCTGATTTTCCATGTACCTCATCTTTGAAGAGGACGGCCACTTCAAGGCCGGTTCCATCCTGTCCGAAACCGACGCCACGGCACAGGTGGAAACCGCCTCGGGCAAGCGCAGCAAGATCAAGACGGCCAACATCCTGCTGCGCTTTGCCGCGCCGGCCCCGGCCGAGGTGATGACCGAGGCCGAGACGCTGGCGGCGGAGCTCGACGCCGACTTTCTGTGGGAGGCGGCAGGAACGGAAGAGTTCGGCTTCGAGCAGCTGGCGCAGGAGTATTACGGCCACGCGCCGCGTCCGGCGGAGTCGGTGGCGCTGCTACTCAAGCTGCATGGCTCGCCGATCTACTTCCATAAAAAAGGCAAGGGCCGCTATCGCCCAGCGCCGGCGGAAACGCTGGCCGCGGCCAAGGCCGGGCTGGAGAAGAAGCGGCTGGCGACGGAGCGGCAGGCGTATCTGGCCGGCGAACTGGCGGCGTTCCGGCTGCCGGAGGAATACGCCTCGCTGATTCCGCGCATTCTCATCGCACCCGACAAGAACACGCTGGAATACAAGGCGCTGGAGGACGCGGCAGCGGCCACCGGCTTGTCACAGTTGAGACTCATCGAGCGCTGCGGCGCGATCCCCTCGACGCTCGACTTCCACCTGGCAACCTTCCTGCTGGAATATTTTCCGCGCGGCACCGGATTCACGCCCGTCACCGAACCGATTGATCCCCCTGAATTGCCGAAGAGCACGGTGCGCGCCTTCTCGATGGACGACGAGGCGACCACCGAGATCGACGACGCGTTGTCGGTCGAGTGGCGCGACGACGGCAGCGTGCGGGTCGGCATCCACATCGCGGCGCCCGCGCTCGGCGTCACCCCGGGCTCGGAACTCGACAAGGTGGCGCGCGAGCGGCTCTCCACCGTGTACTACCCCGGCGACAAGATCACCATGCTGCCGGACGCGCTAATCCACCACTACACCCTGGGCGAGACCCACGACTGCCCGGCGCTGTCGCTGTACGTCGACGTGGCCTCCGACCTGCGCGTGCTCGGCACCGAATCCAGACTGGAAATGGTGCACATCGCCGACAACCTGCGCCACGAAACGCTGGAAGTGCTGTTCAACGACGACACCCTGAAGAATCCTGACGCACCCGACTATCCCTACCGCCGCGAGCTGGAATGGCTGCGCGACTTTGCCGCGGTGCTGGAAGCCGGTCGCGGCAAGGCCGACACGGTCGACCGCGTCGACTACAACTTCAAGGTCAATGGCGAAACCATCAGCATCGTGCCGCGCAAGCGCGGCAGCCCGATCGACAAGGTGGTGTCCGAGCTGATGATTTATGCCAACGCCCACTGGGGCGGCTGGCTGGCGGAAAAAAAGGTGCCCGGCATCTACCGCGCACAGTCCAACGGCAAGACGCGCATGACCACCGCGCCCGACCCGCACGTCGGCCTCGGCGTCGACCAGTACGCGTGGTCGTCGTCGCCGCTGCGGCGCTATGTCGACCTGGTCAACCAGCGCCAGCTGATCAGTCTGGTGCAGGGCGTCGATCCGGTCTATCCGCCGCGCAGCGAACAGCTGTTTTCGGTGGTGCGCGAATTCGAGCTGGCCTACGACGCCTACAATGAATTCCAGCGGCGGCTGGAACGCTACTGGATGCTGCGCTGGATGATTCAGGAAGGCATCACCGAGGTCACCGCCAACGTGATCCGCGAGGATCTGGTGCGCTTCGACACCCTGCCGCTGGTGACGCGTGCGCCGTCGGTGAATGGCATCGCGCCGGGATCGAAGGTGCGGCTGGCGCTGTCGAACATCGACCTGCTCGATATCGTGTTTCATGCGGAATATCTGGAAACCGTGGCGCCGCCGCCTGACAGCAGCCCCGCCGTTCCGTAAAATCAGGCTTCCCCCACTTCCGGTTTTCATGGTGTCTGCCCCGCCCCTCACTCTCGCCGAACCCTCCAAGCAAGGCACGCGCATGGCGCTGGCCATGCTGGCTTCGGCTGCGGTGCATGGCATGGTGCTGTCGACCCAGTTCGTGCAGATCAATCCGCGCCTGTTCGAGGACCCCAACCTGCCGATGGAGGTGGTGCTGGTCAACGCCCGCAGCGCAGATTCACCACTCAATCCGGACGCGCTGGCGCAAGTCAACCTGGCCGGCGGCGGCAACACCGATGAAGACCGACGCCTGAAAAGCCCGCTGCCCGCCAGCCCGCAAACCCAGATCAGCAGCGAGGAAGCGGCCCTGCAGGCACGCGTCGCCGAACTGGAACAGCAGGCCAAATCGCTGCTGACCCAGTTGCAGCCCGACCGCGCCATGAAGGAACAACCGCTGGCCGCGCCGCCGCCTGCCCCCGCCCAGCCCACCGTCAGCGCCAGCCAACTCAACCTGCAGGCGCGCGAAATGGCCCAACTGCAGGCGCGCATCTCGCAGCAGTGGGACGAATACCAGAAGCGCCCCAAGCGCGCCTTCATCGGCGCCAATGTGCGCGAGTACGCGTTTGCGCGCTACGTCGAGGACTGGGTCACCAAGGTCGAGCGCATCGGCAACGTCAATTATCCCGAAGCGGCACGCCGCCAGGGTATCTACGGCAGCCTCAAACTCACGGTCTCGATTTTTTCGACCGGACACATCGAGGCGATCGAGGTCGACCAGTCTTCCGGCTCGCGGATTCTCGACGCCGCCGCCGTGCGGATCGTCGAACTGGGCGCGCCCTATGCGCCGTTTCCCGACGACATGCGGAAAAAAACCGATATTTTGTCTATAACCCGGACCTGGACCTTTACCCGCTCGGACCAGCTGGTGGGAACGGACTAATCGGCACCAGCGTGGCTGGTGTATAATATTCTGATTTACTTATATATTTCGGAGTCCGACCATGCATACCGGCACCACCCTTACCCAGTTCATCATTGAAGAACAGCGCCGCACCGCCGGCGCCACCGGCGATTTTACTTCGCTGCTCAACGACGTCGTCATCGCCTGCAAGGCGATCTCCAACGCCGTCAACAAGGGCGCGCTGCTGGGCGTAATGGGTGCGCTGGATTCCGAGAACGTGCAGGGCGAGACGCAGAAGAAGCTCGACGTCATTACCAACGACATCATGATCCGCTCCAACGAGTGGGCGGGCCACCTGGCCGGTATGGCGTCGGAGGAAATGGACGACGTGTACGCCATTCCCGGCCAGTACCCGCTCGGCAAATACCTGCTGGTGTTCGACCCGCTCGACGGCTCGAGCAACGTCGACGTCAACATCTCGGTCGGCACCATCTTCTCGATCCTGAAAGCGCCGGTCGCCGGCCGCGCCGCCAAGGCGGAAGACTTCCTGCAGCCCGGCACCCAGCAGGTCTGCGCCGGCTACGCGATCTACGGCTCGTCGACCATGCTGGTGCTGACTTTCGGCCACGGCACCAACGGCTTCACCCTCGACCGCGACGTCGGCGAGTTCGTGCTGACCCACCCCAACATGACCATCCCCACCGAAACCAAGGAATTCGCGATCAACGCGTCGAACATGCGTTTCTGGGAAAAGCCGGTGCAGCGCTACGTCGACGAGTGTCTGGCCGGCAAGACCGGTCCGCGCGGCAAGGACTTCAACATGCGCTGGGTCGCCTCGATGGTCGCCGAAGTGCACCGCATCCTCACCCGCGGCGGCATCTTCATGTACCCCAAGGACACCAAGGATCCGTCCAAGGCCGGCAAGCTGCGCCTGCTGTACGAAGCCAACCCGATGGCCTTCATCGTCGAGCAGGCCGGCGGCGCCGCTACCACCGGCCGCGAGCGCATCCTCGATTTGGCACCCGAAGGCCTGCACCAGCGCGTGCCGGTGATCCTCGGCTCCAAGACCGAAGTCGACACCGTGACCGGTTATCACCACGAAAAAGCAGCCTGAACACGCTATTTCGATAGACAGGCCAAATTAAAAAAGCCGGGCATTGCCCGGCTTTTTTGTGGGCGGGTTCCGGACTTAGGCGGCGGCCTGGCGCTGGCGCGCGCGCATCAGGCTCACGCATTCGTCCGGCGGCAGCGGGCGGCTGAACAGATAACCCTGCATCTGGTCGCAATGGTTGGCGCGCAGATAGGCCAGTTGCGCGTCGGTCTCGACGCCTTCCGCCACCACGGTCAGGCCCAGGCTTTGAGCCAGGGTGATGATGGCACGCACGATAGCCGTGTCGTTGTCGTCGCCCGGGATGTCGTTGATGAAGGAACGGTCGATCTTCAGGCAGTGGATGGAAAAACTCTTCAGGTAGCTGAGCGAGGAATAGCCGGTGCCAAAGTCGTCCACGGCGATGCGGATGCCGAGCTGTTCCAGCTCGGCCAGCACGGCGGCGGCAGACGCCAGATGGTCCATGATCGACGACTCGGTAATTTCCAGCTCGAGATCCTGCGGCGCGAGGCCGGTGTCGCGCAGCGCGACGCTGATTTCCTCGGCCAGGTCTTTCTGCCGGAACTGCCGCGTCGACAGGTTGACCGCCATGCTGCCGGCCTCCAGCCCCATGTCCTGCCATGCGCGCATCTGGCGGCAGGCCTCACGCAGAACCCAGTCGCCGATCGGCAGGATCAAGCCGCTTTGCTCGGCCACCGGAATGAACTCCTCGGGGCTGACCGCGCCGAGTTCCGGCGACTGCCAGCGCAGCAGCGCTTCCCAGCCCACCAGGCGGCCAGACAGGATATCCAGCTTGGGCTGGTAGTGCAGCATCAGTTCATTGCGCGGCAGGGCATACTTGAGGCGCGCCTCCAGCAGCACGCGGCGCTGGATTTCTTCGGCCAGGTCGCGGCTGAATTCCGTGAGACAGTTGCGTCCGGACGATTTGGCGCGATGCAAGGCGAGGTCGGCATGGCGCATCAGCACGCTGGCCGACTCGCCGTCGGTCGGATAGCCGACAAGTCCGATGCTGGCGCTGATGCCCAGATGGTCATCGCCGAGGTCGAACTCGCGGCCCAGGGCTTGCAGCAGGGCTCGTCCGACCTGCCGCGCCTGTTCGACCCCGGTGTGCTCGAGCAGGATTACGAACTCGTCGCCGCTGAAGCGGGCCATGAACGCCGTCTCCGGCAGGTTCGCACGGATTCGCTCGGCAACGGCCACCAGCAGCACGTCGCCCAGTTCATGGCCCAACGTGTCGTTCACATTTTGGAAGTGATCCAGGTCCAGCAGCAGCACGGCACCCGGCGTTCCCTCATGCCGCGCGCGCGCAACCGATTGATCGAGGCGTTCACTGAAGGCGGTGCGGTTCGGCAGTCCGGTCAGGTCGTCATGGGTGAGCATGTGCCGCATCTGGCGGAACGGGCGGCTGACCGATTCGGCGTAGATCGCGCGGTAGAGAAAATAATAGGCAACGACCTTGTAGGCATGGCCCAGCAAATTCGCCGTGCTGCTCACCTCGACATAAATCACGAAGAACATCTCGCCCAGCGCCATCAGCAGCAGCGCCAGCAACAGGCTTTCGGTGTCGCAGTTGGTGATCTGCTTGCGCCGCATCACCAGCAGCACGGCGACCCCGAGGTAGAGCCCGAACACGCTCCACTCGAGCGCGATCTTCAGCGTCGTCAGCCCCTCGCCGGCCACATACATCGCCGGCACGCTCTCCGGCGAGCGCAGCAGGGCGTAGGCCAGCGCGATCACCGCGACCAGCACGACTGCCCAGGCATGGCGGCGAACCGGAAAGCGCGAATCCGGGGTGTCCGGCAGCAGCACATAGGCCAGCAGGCCGATGCCCGCGGCGAAGCGTCCGGCGAGCCAGAACAGGATGGACTTGTGCGGCGAGTTGGGGCTCAGCAGATCCGGCATGCCGAGGTAGGACAGGAAATGCAGGATGTCGAACAGGGCCACCGCCAGGAAGGCGCAACCCAGTGCCATGGAGCGGATCGAACGCACGGCCTCGTGCGGGCCATGGCCGGTAAAGAAGATCAGCGCCGCAACGACGATGGCGAAAATCTCCATCAGCGAATGCACCGCGAGGAAGGCCGGGCCGGAAATCGCCAGCTGGTTGGCCGGTATCGCCTGCCACAGCAGCAGGGGAACCCCCAGCGCCAGCAGCACGATGCCAAACCAGCGATGGGCGTCCTGCCCTGGCAATCGCATCAAAACAGCGCCCCGATTGGGTGAAAGGAAGGCATGGCCATGTTTTTGTTCAAATCGTTATGGGGTTTCCCCAGGGTCAACAGCGGACGCTCTCCCGGCTCGCCCCCATGCCATCTCCCCTCGATAGGGTCGGTATATATGTATTACGGCAGCGCGGCCGCAGTCTTGAACAAAGCCAGCGCCTGCGCCCGCTGGACGGCATGATCGACGAGGGGCACTGGGGTGTCGCGGCCGATGACGCAGCCTGCCCGCTGCTGTTCGGCGGCGGGCATCGTCCACGGGGCATGGATGTATTTATCCGGCACGTTCTTCAGCTCGGGCAGGTAGCGGCGGATGAATTTTCCCTGGGCATCGAAGCGTTCCGATTGCGTCACCGGATTGAAAATACGGAACCACGGCTGGGCATCGCAGCCGACCGAGGCAGCCCACTGCCAGCCGCCGCTGTTGGCCGCCAGATCAAAATCGATCAGCGTGTCGGCGAAATAGCGTTCGCCCAACCGCCAGTCGACCAGTAGATCCTTGGTGAGAAAACTCGCGGCGACCATGCGCAGGCGGTTGTGCATGTAGCCGGTCTGGTTCAACTGGCGCATCGCGGCATCGATGAGCGGATAGCCGGTGCGCGCCTCGCACCAGGCCTCGAAATGGCCTGCCGGATTCGGCCACGGCAGCGCGTCGTATTGCCGCTTGAAGGCGTGCCCCGCGGCGACGTCGGGGCGGTGCCAGAGAATCTGGTGATAGAAGTCGCGCCAGATCAGTTCCGACAGCCAGGTCTGTGCGCCGCGCCCCCCCTGCTGCCAGGCCGCTGCGGCAAGCTGGCGGACCGACACGGTGCCGAAGCGCAGGTGCACCGACAGATACGAAGGGCCCTTGACGGCGGGGAAGTCACGGCTGTCCTGATAGCGGTCGATGCGATCGAGAAAGTCGTCGAACAAGCGTGCGCCGCCCGACATGCCGGTGGGCAGTTTCATGGCGTGCAGGTTGGTGGGCGCAAATCCCAGCTCGGCCAGACACGGGACCGGCGTCGAGTGCGAAACGAGCCGGTCGGTATAGGGATCGACCGGATACGCGCTCAGATCATAGGGCGTCAGCTTTTTCAGCCAGGCGTTCTTGTAGGGCGTGAAGACGCTGTAAGGCGTGCCGCCGGCAGTAAGCACTTCCTCACGCTCGAAGACCACGACGTCCTTGAAATGGTGGACGGCAATGGCGCGGGCGCGCAGCGCGGCTTCGACGGCGGCGTCGCGGGCGCACGCGGCGGGATCGTCGTCGTGATTGAAGAACACCGCATCGGCTTCCAGTTCGGACGCCAACTGCACGATGGCGTCGCGCGCGACGCCATGGCGGACGACCAGACCGCCTCCCTTCGCCTCGAGGGCCTGCTGCAGTTCGGCCACGCTGGCGTGGATGAACTCGACCCGGCGGTCGGCCGGATCAGGCAACGCGTCCAGAATCTCGCGGTCGAACACGAAGGCGCACACCACCTGCCGCGCCTGTTTGAGCGCGTGGTACAGCGCGGCATGGTCGAAGTCGCGCAAATCGCGGCGAAACCAGACCAGGGCGCGGGCGTATTCAGGCATGGGGCGTTATGGTCGCTGTAGTGATGAAAAGGGAGACGTAAAAAGGGTGTTTGCTTGATTTGAGGCAGATTACAATGGGAACGCAATCATGGATACCGTCAACCTCACCCACAACTTTCTGATCGCCATGCCCGGCATGGTCGACCCCAATTTCAACGGCACGCTGACCTACATCTGCGACCACAGCGCGCAGGGCGCCTTGGGCGTGGTGGTCAACCGGCCGATCGAGCTCGACCTGTCGACGCTGTTCGAACAGATCGGCCTGTCGCTGCCGGAGAACCTGCAGCGAAAAATGGTGTATTTCGGCGGTCCGGTGCAGACCGAGCGCGGCTTCGTGCTGCACACGCCGCCGCAGACCTTCAGCTCCACCCTCACGGTCAACAACGAAGTCAGCCTCACCACCTCGAAGGACGTGCTGGAAGCAGTGAGCCAGGGCGCGGGGCCGGACAAGTTCATGGTGTCGCTGGGCTATGCGGGCTGGGCTGCCGGCCAGCTGGAAGACGAGATCAAGCAGAACGCCTGGCTGTCGGTGGCGGCCGACCCGCAGGTGATTTTCGACCTGGCGCCCGAAGAACGCCTGCCCGCGGCCATGAAACTGCTGGGCATCGACTTCGCCAGCCTGTCCGAAGAAGCCGGGCACGCTTGAGCCTCGCAGACACCCACGGCACGGTGCTGGCCTTCGACCTGGGGTTGAAGCGCACCGGCGTCGCCTCGGGCGAACTGTCGATCGGCGTCGCCCACCCGCTTTCCGTCATCCAGGCTGGTTCCAACGAAGAACGGCTCGCCGCCATCGCCCGGCTCATCGCCGAATGGCAGCCGGTGCTGCTGGTGCTGGGGCTGCCCACCCACGCCGATGGCAGCGAACACGAAATGACACGGGTGGCCAAAAACTTCGCGCACAAATTAGAATCACGCTTCAATCTGCCGGTGTTTCTGGTGGACGAGCGCCACACCAGCACCGCCGCCGAATCCGAACTGCACGAACGCGGTATTCACGGCAAGAAGAACAAGGCGCTGGTGGACGCCGTCGCCGCCCAACTGATACTGCAAGGATTTTTTGATGCACGCCTCATTGCCTGACGTCGACCCGCTGATTGCCCGAATGGCCGACGCCATCGCGCCCACGCTCACGCCGGAAACCGTCATCGTCGGCATCCACACCGGCGGCGTGTGGGTGGCCGAACGCCTGCATGCGCTGCTGCAGTGTCCCCTGCCGCTGGGCATGCTCGATATTTCCTTCTACCGCGACGATTTTTCACGTATCGGCCTGCACCCCCAGGTGAAGCCGTCCAACCTGCCGTTCGAACTGGAAGGCCGCGACATCCTCTTGGTCGACGACGTGCTGCACAGCGGACGCACGGTGCGTGCGGCGATGAACGAACTGTTCGACTACGGCCGGCCGGCCTCGATCCGACTCGCGGTGCTGGTCGACCGCGGCGGCCACGAACTGCCGATCCGCCCCGATTTCACCGGTCTTACCCTCGACGTGCCGGCCCACCAGAACGTCAATCTTTCGCGGCTGGACGACGGCCACCTGACCCTCTCCCTTGCATGAACCTACAACTCACTGAAGACGGCAGGCTGCGCCACCTGCTCACCCTCGACGGCCTGCCGCGCGCCATCCTGACGCAGATCCTCGACACCGCCGAATCCTTCATGGACGTCGGCGAGCGCGAGGTGAAGAAGGTGCCTCTCTTGCGCGGCAAGTCGATCTTCAACCTGTTCTTCGAGCCGTCGACGCGCACCCGCACCACCTTCGAGATCGCCGCCAAGCGGCTGTCCGCCGACGTCGTCAACCTCAATATCGCCACCTCCAGCCAGACCAAGGGCGAGGCCATCCTCGACACCGTCGACAACCTGGCTGCAATGCACGCCGACATGTTCATCGTGCGCCACGCGCAGTCGGGCGCGGCGCACTTCATCGCGCGCCACGTCGCGCCGCACATCTCGGTGGTCAACGCCGGCGACGGCCGTCACGCGCACCCGACGCAGGGCCTGCTGGACATGTTCACCATCCGCCGCTTCAAGGGCGAGTTCCACAACCTGACCGTGGCCATCGTCGGCGACGTGCTGCATTCGCGGGTGGCGCGCTCGCAGATTCACGCGCTGACCACGCTCGGGGTGCCGGAAGTGCGCGTGATCGGCCCCAAGACGCTCCTCCCCACCGGGGTCGAGCAGATGGGGGTCAAGGTGTTCCACGACATGGAGGCCGGGCTTGCCGGCTGCGACGTCGTCATCATGCTGCGCCTGCAGAATGAACGCATGAAGGGCGCGCTGCTGCCTTCCGCCCAGGAATATTTCAAGTTTTTCGGCCTGACGCCGGAGAAGCTCGCGCTGGCCAAGCCGGATGCGATCGTGATGCACCCGGGCCCGATGAATCGCGGGGTGGAAATCGCTTCCGAAGTGGCGGACGGTCCGCAGTCGGTCATCCTGCCGCAGGTGACCTACGGCATCGCGGTGCGGATGGCGGTCATGGCCATGCTGGCAGGGACGGGGAACGCATGAAAATCCATATCAAGAACGGCCGCGTGATCGACCCGATGAACGCACGCGACGAGGTCGCCGACATTTTTGTCGCGGCCGGCAAGATCGTCGGCAACGGCCATGCCCCCGGCGATTTCCACGCCAACCGCACCATCGACGCCACCGGGCTTATCGTTTGCCCCGGCTTCGTCGACCTCTCGGTGCGGCTGCGCGAACCCGGCTTCGAATACCGCGCCACGCTGGAGTCCGAAATGCTCGCCGCCGCCGCTGGCGGCATCACTTCGCTCGCCTGTCCGCCCGACACCGACCCGCCGCTCGACGAGCCGGGCCTGGTCGAGATGCTGAAATTCCGCGCCAAGAATCTGCCGGGGCCGCGCGTCTACCCGATCGGCGCGATGACGCAAAAGCTCGAAGGCAAGATGCTGACCGAAATGGCCGAGCTGACCGAAGCGGGCTGCCGTGCCTTTACCCAGGCCGATGCGCCGATGACCGACAACCAGGTGCTGCTGCGCGCGATGGAATACGCCGCCACCTTCGGCTTCAGCCTCTGGCTGCGGCCGCAGGATGTGTCGCTCTCGCGCGGCGGCGTGGCGCACGACGGCCCCGTCGCCACGCGCCTCGGCCTGCCCGGCATTCCGGCGCTGGCCGAAACGGTGGCGCTCGCCACCATCCTGCAGCTGGCGCGCGAAACCGGCGCCCGCATCCACATCGCCCGGCTGTCGACCCGTGACGGCATTGCCATGGTGCGCGCCGCCAAGGCGCAAGGCCTGGCGGTCAGCTGCGATGTCGCCACCCCGCACGTGCACCTGTCGGAAAACGACCTCGTGAGCTTCGATTCGCACCTGCACCTGGTGCCGCCGTTGCGCGGCCTGCGCGACCGCGACGCCATCCGCGAGGCACTGCGCGACGGTTCCATCGATGCGCTGTGCTCCGATCACACGCCGGTCGACGAGGACGCCAAGCAGGTGCCGTTCGGCGAATCCGAGCCGGGCGCGTCCGGAGTCGAGTTGCTGCTGCCGCTGACGCTGAAGTGGGCGCGTGAAATGGGCGTGCCGCTGCTCAAGGCCATCGACCTGATCACCTGGAAACCGGCGCAGATCCTGGGCGTGCCGGGCGGCAATCTGTCGGTCGGCAGCTGCGCTGACCTCTGCGTATTCGACGAGACGATCGAATGGGTCGTCACCCAGAAAACACTGGCCAGCCAGGGCGACAACACGCCCTTCCTCAATCATCCGATGCAGGGCCGGGTGCGCTACACGCTGATCGACGGCCACATCGATTTTGAAGCGCCGCACTGATCCACGCAGTGTCATCGGTGGCCGCTAAGCTGCCTGCAATGGGCGGCCTGTCTTTCCTCTCCGTGCTGACCAGCCTCGTTGCCGGCGCGCTGGCCGTCGGCGGTTTCGCCCCGCTCGGCGTCTGGCCCCTGCCCATCCTGAGCCTCGCCGTGCTGTTTGCGCTGCTGGCGCGCACGGACTCCCGGCGCGCCGGCTTCGCTATCGGTCTGCTGTGGGGACTCGGATTTTTCATCACCGGGGTGAGCTGGGTGTTCGTCAGCCTGTCGGTCTACGGCGGCATGGCAACCTGGCTGGCGGCGCTGGCAACCTTCCTGTTCTGTTTCGTGCTGGCGCTGTTCCCGGCTGCGGTGGGCGCGCTGCAAGCGCGCTGGCGCGGCGCGTCTGCAGCGCGGCTGCTGCTGGCGATGCCGCTGGCGTGGGGCGTGACGGAATGGGTGCGCGGCTGGCTGTTCACCGGTTTCCCGTGGCTGGGCGTCGGTTATTCGCAGGTGCCCGCGAGCCCTTTGGCGGGCTACGCACCGCTGGTCGGCGTGTACGGGGTGTCGTTCCTGCTGGCGCTGATCGCCGCCTTGCTGGCATGGATTGCGACAGCGCGCGCCCCGCTGCCGCAACGCGCGTGGGCGGCCGCCGCGATCGTGGCGCTGGGCGTAGGCGGCCAGGTCCTGCGCGGCATCGAATGGACCACGCCGGACGGCGCGCCGACCAGCGTGGCGCTGCTGCAGGGCAACATTCCGCAGGACATGAAATGGCAGCCGGAAGTCACGCTGGCCACGCTGGAAAGCTACGCGCGCATGGCGGCCGCCTCGCCCGCGCAGCTGATCGTGCTGCCGGAAACCGCGCTGCCGTTGTTCGAGTCGAACCTGCCCGATTCCTACCGCGAAGGGCTGGCTGCGCTGGGCCGGAAAAACGGCGGCGACGTGCTGACCGGGCTCCCGACCGGATCGCTCGACGGCGCTTACTACAACAGCGTGATCAGTCTTGGCAGCGCACCCAGTCAGCGCTACCACAAGGTGCACCTGGTGCCGTTCGGCGAATACATTCCGCTGAAACCGGTGTGGGGCTGGGTGATCAAGGTGCTGCACATTCCGCTGTCTGACTTTGCGCGCGGCGCCCCCGACCAGCGCCCGCTCACCATCGGCGGCCAGCGGGTGGCGGCCAACATCTGCTACGAGGACGCGTTCGGCGAGGAAATCATCCGCCAGCTACCCGAGGCGAGCGTGCTGGTGAACGTGAGCAACCTGGCGTGGTTCGGTGATTCGTTCGCGCCCTGGCAGCACGCGCAGATGTCGCAGATGCGCGCGCTGGAAACCGGACGTATGATGCTGCGTTCAACCAATACCGGGGTCACCGCGATCATCGATGCGAAGGGACGCATCGTCGCCAGCCTGCCGCTGTTCACCGCCGGCAGTCTCGGCGGCGAAATCCAGGGCTATGCCGGCAGCACGCCCTATGTGCGCTGGGGCAATGCGCCGGTGCTGGCGCTGTGGGGCATGCTGGGGATCGGGCTCTTGATAGCCGGGCTCAGGCGACAGCCCTGATCCGCGTGAGATTGCGGCCACCGCGCTTGGCTTCCAGCAAGGCTGCGTCCGCGCGTGCCAGCGCCTCGTTTTCTTCCTTGTCCTCGCGGCTGTATTCCGACAGGCCGCCGCTCCACGACAATTTCTGCGTCACGCCGGGAATCAGCTCGACGCTTTCCGGCATGTTGGCGCGCAGGCGATCCGACAGTTCCTGCGCGCGATCCAGCGGGGTATAGGGAAACAGCACGCAGAATTCGTCGCCGCCGAGACGGGCGATGAAGTCGCTGTTGCGCAGGCAATGCTTCAGGGCATTGCCGAACTTGATGATGAGTTGGTCGCCCGCTTCATGGCCGAAGGTGTCGTTGACCTGCTTGAAGTTGTCGATATCCATGATCAGCAGGCTGTGCGACCAGCCGTCCTTCAGGGTGGCGAACAGCTCCTTCTGCTTTTCGTCGAAGCTGCGGCGGTTGTTGACCTGCGACAGGTGATCCATCCGCGCCTGCGAGGTGACCTCCTTCTGCTGTCCCATCATCACCTTGCCGAGCTTGAGCATGGTCTCGAGCGGCGTTTTGAACTCCGCCAGGCTGACCGGGTACTCGGCGCGCAGCCGCTGCTGGCGTACGTCGTTGGTGAGCTTGACCATCATGCGCAGGCTGTCGGTAACGCGGTTGCGCACCGCCAGGGTGATCCCCATGACCAGAATTGCCATCAAGAGGCTGGCCACCAGCCAGCTCAGCACATAGGGCGCCACGCTTTCGACCACCGGGGTGACCGGGCGCCACATGGCGATCTGCCACGGCGTGCCGGCCAGTTCGATCAGGGTCGGCGCGGTGTGGCGCTTGATTGCCTGGTTGCCTCGCCGCATCAGCACCATGGAGGCATCGCCCGTCTGGCTTTGCTGCAATTCGGCATAGGCCGCCGCATCCGGCAACGGCAGGGTATCGAACAGTGCCTGCAGCTGCGGCACGCTCTGTTCGACGATGACGAAGCCCAGCCGCTTGCCGTCGCCGTCCACCACCGGGTGCGACAGGGACAGATTGAAGGTGGCGCTGGCCGACGCCCCGGCCTGGCCGGCATTGGCCAGCAGGCGCCGGGTATCGCCCGGCAAAAAGCCTGGCAGCAGCTGGCGCTGGCCGTCGGTGACGAACAGCACCGTGGCGTCCTGGTTCAGGGCGTGCAGGTTGGTGGCCTGTGCCTGGCACACCTCGGGCGCGGCGCTGGCGAAACACGCCAGGGTCTGCGGATGCTCGGCAATGCGGGCAGCGCTGCGCTGCATGGCGTCGGCCATGAATTCGATCTGCGTCGCCATCACCGGCTTGTCCAGCTCCTCCGGCACCGGCTGGGCATGCGGCCGCGACAGGTAAATCGCGGACGTAACCAGTCCCGCCAGCAGCACGAGGGTCGCGCTCAGGATCAGGCCATACCGGAAAATCGATGTGTGGTGCATGGTGAATGCGCCAGCGACCTCTTATGTTTATTGTCTCCGCAAAAACAGGCGCCCACTTCAGTCGAGCGCCTGCCAACTTGCTTTTTTCACAGCAAGATCTATGCCCCTAACGTAATAGCGCCCGGCAAGCGGTTCTGCCGGGCGTGGTCATCAGTCAACTGTAAAATATTTCGACACTACTGGCGGCCCGTGCTGCCGAATCCCCCTTCGCCGCGATCACTGCTCTCGAATTCTTCCACCACATTCAATTCGGCCTGTAGCACCGGCACGATGACGAGTTGCGCCAAGCGCTCCATCGGTGTGAGTTCGAACGCCTGTTGCCCACGGTTCCAGGCGGACACCATGAGCTGACCCTGATAATCCGAATCGATCAGTCCCACCAGGTTGCCCAGCACGATGCCGTGCTTGTGGCCGAGGCCCGAGCGCGGCAGGATCAGCGCGGCATAGCCGGGGTCGGCCAGATGGATCGCCATGCCCGTCGGGATCAATTGCGTTTCACCCGGCGCCAGTACGATTGGACTATCAATACAGGCACGCAAATCGAGCCCCGCAGAGCCGGATGTCGCGTAATGCGGCAGCTGATCGCGCAGGCGGGCGTCGAGAATCTTCACATCCATCTTCATATTCGTCGGGATTTCGTCAGTTGAGCAAGCTTGCGAGGTGGCGGATCAGGTGACGCGCCTGGGTCAGTTTGTCGGCGCGCGGCAGCGGGTGCTGGCCATGTGCATCGAACAGCACGAGTTCGGCGGTGTCCTGCCCGAGCGTGTCCTGCGCCAGGTTGCCGACCAGCAGCGGCAGTTTTTTCTTCAGGCGCTTGGCTTCGGCATGTTCAGCCAGGCGCTCGGTCTCGGCGGCAAATCCCACGCAAAAAGGCGCAGCGGGCATGGCCGCCACTTCGGCCAGGATATCGGGGTTGGCGACCAGATTCAGGGCGAGGCCAGCATCGCTCTTCTTGATTTTCTGCGTCGCCGCAGCCTCCACCCGGTAATCGGCCACCGCCGCCACCGCGATGAATACGTCGGCGGGCAGCTCGCGCAGCACCGCGTCGCGCATCTCGGCCGCGCTTTGCACGTCGATGCGGCGCGCTCCCGCCGGCGGTTCAAGACAGGTCGGCCCCGACACCAGGCACACCTCGGCGCCCGCTTCGGCTGCCGCCTGCGCGACCGCGTAGCCCATCTTGCCGGAACTGCGGTTGGTCAGCCCACGCACCGGATCGATCGCCTCGAAGGTCGGCCCGGCGGTAATCAGAACCCGCTTGCCCGTCAGCGGACCTGCGCCAAGACCGCCCGTAGGGCGAGCGTCTAGCTGCGTACCCCTTGCGGGTGCGGCACCCAGCAGCCCCGGCAGCGCGGCCAGAATATCAGCCGGCTCCAGCATCCGCCCCAGGCCGATCTCGCCGCAGGCCTGCTCGCCCGCAGCCGGCCCCAGCAGGCTCACGCCGTCCGCCCGCAACTGATGCAGGTTGCGCTGGGTCGGCGCGGCGGCCCACATTTCGCGGTTCATCGAAGGCGCGACGGCCAGTTTGCAGGTGCGTGCCAGGCACAGGGTCGACAGCAAATCGTCGGCGCGGCCGTGCGCCAGCTTGGCCAGGAAGTCGGCGGAAGCCGGCGCCACCAGCAGCAGATCGGCATCGCGCGACAAATGAATGTGTTCCATCCCGTCACCGCTGGCGGCATTCCACAGGGACGTCAGCACAGGCTGGCCCGACAGGGCCTGAAAGGTCAGCGGCGTGACGAACTGCTGCGCGGCAGCGGTCATCACCACCCTCACCTCGGCGCCGGCCTTGACCAGCAGACGGCACAGCTCCGCCGCCTTGTAGGCGGCAATGCCACCGGTGACGCCGAGCAGGATTTTTTTACGGGTTAGCGACACGATCGCGATTTTGACGGCGTTTTTCCATAACAATGGCCGCATTCTACGGGAGGGAGGCAAGCATGGCGATCTGTGACTGGCCGGAAGACGCGCGTCCGCGTGAAAAACTGTTGCGCCAGGGCGCCACTGCCCTCACCGACGCCGAACTGGTCGCGGTTTTCCTGCGCACTGGAATGGTCGGCAAAAGCGCCGTCGACCTCGGACGCGAACTGATCGAGCGCTTTGGCGGGCTGGGCGGCCTGTGCCGGGCGGACCGCAAATCCGCCTGCGCCGCCCCCGGCGTCGGCGAGGCCAAATACGCGCTGCTGCAGGCGGTCATGGAAATGGCGCGGCGCACGCTGGCCGAGGACATGCAGGCGGGCGATGCGTTGACCTCTCCCGGCGCGGTGCGCGACTACCTGCGGCTGATCCTGCGCAGCAAGGAATACGAGGTTTTCTGCTGCGTCTTTCTCGACGCGCAGAACCGCGTGCTGGCGGTGGAGGAGCTGTTTCGCGGCACGCTGACGCAAACCAGCGTCTACCCGCGCGAAATCATCAAGCGCGCGCTGGCGCACAATGCCGCCGCGCTGATCCTCGCCCACAACCACCCCAGCGGCGTGGCGGAACCGAGCCAGGCCGACCTCAGCCTCACCCGCAAACTGGCGGATGCGCTGGCGCTGGTGGACGTGCGCGTACTCGACCATTTCATCGTCGCGGGCGCATCCTCACTGTCTTTCATGGAGTCCGGCCAACTCTGAAAACGTACCGCGCTTGCCTCGCGCTCGCAAGCTGTGATATAAATCGCGGTTCTCGGGTTAACCCCTATACGTTAACCCTCAATGGTTAACCCTCAATTTTGGAGCAGCGTCATGGCTCGCGTATGTGTCGTAACGGGCAAGAAGCCCATGGTCGGAAACAACGTTTCCCACGCCAACAATAGAACCAAGCGTCGTTTTCTGCCCAACCTGCAATACCGCCGGTTCTGGGTCGAGAGCGAGAACCGCTGGATCCGTCTGCGTTTGTCCACGGCTGCCCTGCGCACCATCGACAAGAACGGCATTGACTCCGTTCTGGTCGACCTGCGCGCCCGCGGCGAAGCGGTTTAAGGAGAGGCACCATGGCTAAAGGCGGACGCGAAAAGATCAAGCTGGAGTCCACTGCGGGCACCGGCCACTTCTACACCACCACCAAGAACAAGAAGACCATGCCCGAGAAGATGGAGATCAGCAAATTCGATCCCAAGGCTCGCAAGCATGTGATGTACAAGGAAACCAAGCTGAAGTAATTCGGCTTGGCCCAATAAAAAACCCGCCGGTTGGCGGGTTTTTTATTGCCTGCTGACAGGCGGCCCGAAGGCCGTCCACAGCATCAGGCGTAACTGCGCAGACGCACCGAGAACTCTTGCAGCGACTTGATGCCGCTGTCTTCGGCGCGTTTGCACCAGGCCTGCAACTGCTCCAGCAGCTGCTCGCGGCTGGCGGTGGAGCGGCCCCAGATGGCGGCCAGTTCCTGACGCATGCGATAGACGGTTTGAAGGCGCTCGCTCTTGCCCAAGAGGGTGTCGAGTTCGGCCTTGTCGGCCGCCGCCAGTTCGGCGGGCTCCTTGTACAGCCAGCTGCGGAAGCTGTTGAGGTTCCAGTTTTCCGGCAGACTCGCGCCGGCCTTGAGCCTGGCAATCTCGGCTGCGGTATCGGCCCGCACGCTCTTCACGTAGCGGGTCATCACGTCGTAGCGATGGGTGATGACGGCCTGCAGGGTGTCGAGGTCGCACAAGGGCTTGGCCGGCTGCCATTTCACCGTCGGCGCCACCTTGCGAACGGTGGCCAGACCGACGTAGGTCATCAGCTTGATGTACATCCAGCCGATGTCGAACTCGTACCATTTGTTCGACAGCCGTGCCGAGGTGCCGTAGGCGTGATGGTTGTTGTGCAGTTCCTCGCCGCCAATCAGGATGCCCCACGGCAGGATGTTGGTGCTGGCGTCCTCGCTGGCGAAGTTGCGATAGCCCCAGTAATGGCCGATGCCGTTGATGATGCCGGCGGCAGTAACCGGAATCCACGCCATCTGCACCGCCCAGATAGTCAGGCCGATGGGGCCGAACAGGGCGAGGTTGATCGCCATCATCAGCCAGATGCCGGCGGCCGAGTGGCGGCTGTAGACGTTGCGCTCCAGCCAGTCGTCGGGCGTGCCGTGGCCGTATTTTTCCAGCGTCTCGGCCACCTTGGCCTCGGCGCGATAGAGTTCGGAGCCTTCCCAGAAGACCTTCTTGATGCCGCGCGTCTGCGGGCTGTGCGGGTCTTCGACGGTCTCGCACTTGGCGTGGTGCTTGCGGTGAATAGCGACCCATTCCTTGGTGACCATACCGGAGGTGAGCCACAGCCAGAAACGGAAAAAATGGCTGACGATGGGGTGCAAATCGACGGCGCGGTGCGCCTGCGAACGGTGCAGGAAAATGGTGACGGCAGCGATGGTGATGTGGGTGAGGCCAAGCGCCACCACCACGTATCCCCACCAGGGTAAATCCAACAAACCTAATTGCATGTTCAAGCTTCCAAAAAAGGACAATATGGTCCAGTAATGTACGGATAAACCCTATAAAAATCAAGGAATATCTTGTGTTTCAAGTCGGCGCCCTGCTCAGAAATTCAGGGTGAGCTGGGCGGACAGAATGTCGACCGACGCGTCGTAGGTGCCGTCAAGCGTGACGCCGCTTTCCGCCTTGTTGATCCGCGCATCGCTGACGAACAGGTGGGCGTAGCCGACGTCCATCACCATCCGCGGGGTCAGTCGGTATTGCGCCCCGAACGCGAGCCAGGTGCGATCCTCGTCCGGAATGCGCGCGGTGCGATAGGCATCCGATGCCGCTCGCTGGTCGAACGCGAGACCGCCACGCAGCATGAGCCTGTCATTGTGCCGATAATTCGCTCCCACCGAATACCGCCAGGTATCCCGCCAGTTATGGAGGGTCGGGGGCACGACGGTCACGTTGCCGCCGTTATAAATCCGGAGCTCGTAAAAATCGCTCCACCCAGTCCACGTAACATCCGCCAGGATATCCCAACGCTCGTTCAACCGGTGGAATACGGAAAGTGCGGCTGAATCCGGCATGGTTGCATTGGCAAAAACCGGATTCTGCGTGACGACGCCATTTACCTTGAGGTCGCCCTCGAGCACGTAATCAACCTCCGAGCGGTAGGCAAGGCCGACACGGGTCGCCGCGTTCGGCTGCCAGAGGACGCCCAAGTTGAACCCCCAGCCATAATCCTCGCCCTTGACTACGCCGACTGGCGCGCCTGCACCCGCGCCGGTCGCATTGCTCAACGTGGCCTCCGCGTACTGTAGGCTGAGCCCCGCGCCCAAGGACAGCGCCTCGCTGGCTTTCCACGCGATCGAGGGATTCAGATTAATGGTCTTAACTTCGGACTTGATCGCCTGGGTGCGCCCCGCCCAAGTGGGATCGTATTCAGTCGCCAAGCCAAATGGGGCGTTCATACCCACGCCAAGATGTACGTCCGGGGTGAGCCGGAAGGCGAAATAGGCATTCGGCACGAAGGCGAGGCCGCCTGCATCGCCGCCGTTGCCGCCGCCGATGTTGGAGCTTCCGCTAAATCGGGCCTGGGGCAGGATGAGATGCCCCGCCATCACCACCTGCCGGTCGGGCAGATACGTCATTCCGGCGGGGTTGAAGAAAATCGTGCTGGCGTCGGTCGCGGCGGCGGCCTGGCCGGCGTAGGCGTTGCCGAGTCCGCTGGCATTCTGCTCGATCAGCGCGAAGCCGGCGCCGTGCGCAAAATTGGCGAGGCCGGCCAGGGCGAGGCTGGCGGCCAGGTGGTTGAAACGAAACGGCATCGGGTTCTCCCTTGGGTATCGGTAATCGTTAGCGTGCGGAATCGGCGTACAGGGCTTCGATCGCATCGCGGTAGCGATCGAAAATCTGGTCGCGCTTGATTTTGAGCGTGGGGGTCAAGAGACCGTCTTCCAGGGTCCACGGTTTGCGGTCCAGGTGCAGCCGGCGAATCTGTGCATAGCCCGGGAAATGCTTGAGCTGTTGCGCCACGTGCCGGGCCAGCGCCTTCACCACCTTGGGGTCGCGCAGCGTGGCCGGCTGCGCCGGGTCGACGTGGAGCTGGGCGGCAAAGCTGTTCCAGTGTTCTTCGTTGAGCACGACCAGCGCGGCCAGATAGGGCTTGCCTTCACCGACGATCATCACCTGTTCGAACAGCGGGTCGAGCTGGATGGCAGCCTCCATTTCGGACGGCGGCACCTTCTCGCCGTTGTTCAGCACGATGATGTCCTTGATGCGGCCGACGATCGCATAGTGCCCGTTCGCATCCACGCTGGCCTTGTCGCCGCTATGCAGCCAGCCCTCGCTGTCGATCATGGCGCGGGTGGCGTCCTCGTTCTTCCAGTAGCCGCGCATCACGCAGCGGCTGCGCGTGAGCAGCTCGTCGTTCTCGCCGATTTTCACCTCGATGCCGGGCAGCGGCTGGCCGATGCTGGACGGCACGTTGGAGTCGGGGCGGTTGGAGGACACCACCGGGCTGCTCTCGGTCAGCCCGTAGCCCTGGTAGATCGGCACGCCGAGGCCGATGAAGACGTGGGCGATTTCCGGCGACAGCGCGGCGCCACCGGAAATCGCCAGCCGCAGCCGGCCGCCGAGTTTTTGCGTGACGTTGCCGGCCACCAGTTTGTCGAGCAGCGGCCACAGCAGCAGTTCGGGGTGCCAGCGCGCACGCCCCTGTTCCACTTCGAAGCGCCGCCAGCCCACCTGCACGGCAAGCTTGAACAGCAGGCGCGCGAGCAGGCCTTTCTTCTCCAGGCCATCCTGGATGCGCCGGTACACCCGCTCGTAGATGCGCGGCACCGAAATCAGCACGGTGGGGCGGATTTCCTGCAGGTCCTGCGCCAGCTGGGCGATCGAACGCGCATAGGCCACTTCGGCGCCGAGCAGCATCGGCAGGTAATAGCCGCCGGTGCGTTCCAGCGTGTGCGACAGCGGCAGGAAGGAGAGGAACACTTCGTGCGGGCCGAAATCTGCGCACTGAGACGCGTAATAGGCGTTCCACAGCAGGTTTTCGTGCGTCAGCATCACCCCCTTGGGGCGGCCGGTGGTGCCCGAGGTGTAGACGATGCTGGCCAGCAAGTCATCGGTGATATGGCGTTCGGGAATCGGGGTGTCCGCTGCGGCTGCCAGCCAGTCGGCCGCCACGGCAAAGCGCGTGCTCCAGTCGGACAATCCGTTTTCCGGCGCCACCAGGCTGACGATGCGCTGCAGGCTGTGCGCCGACCCGGCGATTTCGGCCAGCTTCCTGTGCTGGAACTTGCCCTCGATCAGCAGCAGCTTTGCGTCCGAGTGGTCGAGGATGTAGGCCGCGCTGTCAGGCCGGTCGTCCAGATACAGCGGCACCGTCACCAGCCCCAGGCCCAGCGCGGCCTGATCGAAGATCACCCATTCGACGCAGTTTTTCAGCATCACCGCGACGCGGTCGCCGGGCACCAGCCCCTCCTTCGCCAGCGCGGCCTGCCAGCGTGCCACCTCGGCCGCCACCTGCGCCCAGCTGAAACTCACCCAGGCGCCCTGCGCCTCGTCGAACTGGCGGTAGGCCATCTGGTCCGGGGTGGCCGCCACGCGCGCACGGAACAGCCCGCACAGGGTGCGAAGCGCTTCAGGATGGAAGGACGCAGCAGTCATGTCAGGTCAGTCGAACCGGACGAAGGGAACGCCGCATTGATAGCCGCAAAGTCCAGGCGGGTCAAGCGGCCGTTTTGACCAGTACAGCGGCGAAGAAGCCATCCGTGCTATGGGTGGCGGGAGACAGTTTCAGCAGGGTGCCGGTGTCGAGCGGGATCTTGTGCTGCGCCAGCAGTTCGTTGACCGGCAGCAGGGCGAAGCCGCCGCCCGCCAGCAGGCCCTCGACGATGGCCTCGTTCTCCTCCGGCAGCAGGCTGCAGGTCGCATAGACGAGCCGGCCGCCGGGCTTCAGGAGCTTCGCCGCCGCACGCAGGATGGACGCCTGCTTGGCCGTCAGTTCGGCCACCGATTCGGGCGACTGGCGGAATTTCAGGTCGGGATTGCGGCGCAGCGTGCCCAGGCCGGAACACGGCGCGTCGACCAGCACGCGGTCGAGCTTGCCGGCCAGGCGCTTTACCCGGGTGTCGTTCTCCGACGCGATCAGCTGCGGCATCACGTTCGACAATCCCGAACGCGCCAACCGCGGCTTCAGGTTGGCAAGCCGCTTGTCGGCGACGTCGAAGGCATACAGGCGGCCGGTCGACGCCATCATGGCGCCGATGGCGAGCGTCTTGCCGCCGGCGCCGGCGCAGAAGTCGCACACCATTTCGCCGCGGCGCGCGCCGAGCAGCAGCGCCAGCAGCTGGCTGCCCTCGTCCTGCACTTCCAGGCTGCCATCGAGAAACAGCGGATGGCGGTTGATCGCCGGATTGTCCTTGAAGCGGATGCCCCAGGGCGAAAACGGCGTCGCCGCAACGGCCAGGCCTTCCGCCTGCAGTTGCGCCAGCACCGTGTCGCGGTCGGCCTTGTGCGCATTCACCCGCACGTCGAGTGGCGCCTGCTGCTGCAGCGCGCGCCCGAGCGCGAGGATGTCGGCGTCGCTCATCGTCACCTGCAGCTTTTCGACCACCCAGTCGGGCAGTTCGGCATTCACCGCCAGCGGCAGCTCGTCGGTTTTGGCGTTGCGGATATGATCGACGAGTTCGGGCTTGGCGAACTTTTCCAGGGTGGCGCCACTCATGCCGCGCGCCTTGATCAGCCAGGCGATGATCAGCGTGCGCGGATTGGCCGCGGGCACCACCACCGACAGATAGCGATAGCGGCGCAGCACGCCGAACACGGCTTCGGCGACGAAGGCACGGTCGTGCGAGCCGAGTTTCTTGTGCTCGCGGAAGAAGGCCGACAGCACGGCATCGGCCGGACGCTTGAAGTCCAGCACCAGGTCGAGCGCCTGGGTGGCGAGTTGCAACAGGGCGGGGGTGAGTTCCATGCGCGCTTTCCGGGACCGAAATCCGCGTGTGTGATCTTTGAGAAGGCGCCCATTATCCCTCAGGCGCCGAGCGGCGCATGCTCAGTCGCGCGCGGCGTGCAGCATCTCGGCCAGCTTGAGTCCGGTCAGGCGCTGGGCCGAACGCGCCAGGAAATACAGCACCGCCATCATCATCAGCATCGAGGGAATCGCGATCATCGGATAGCTCATCAGCGTCAGCCGCCCGAGTTCTTCGTTGAACGCCGCCGTGCCGGCGGGGCTGGTGACGATCCAGGTGGCCAGCGCGTAGTTCATCCCGGCCGAAAAGAAGAAGGTACCGGCCAGCAACTGGGTGGCCATCTGCAGACGGCGCTCGAATTCGCCCGCGGTGCCGCGCGCTTCCAGCTCCTGCTGCACCCGTGCGACGTCCATCACCGCGGGGTTGTAGAGCAAGGTCTTGATCAGCGGATAGCGGGTGCGGGTGGACACCAGCACCGCCAGGCCGATGACCGCCGGCACCGCGGCTTCCTTGATCGCCAGCCATTGCGGGTCGAGCGCCAGCAGGCCGATGCCGCCAGTGAGCAGCACGCTGACCAGGCCGAGCACGGCCAGCCAGTTGAGCTTGCGCCGCCCGATCAGTTCGTAAGCGCCCCACAGCAGCGGAAACGCCAGCGCCAGCAGCAGCGCGTTCACACTGCCGAGATCCTGCTCGCCGCTGAACTTCATCAGGATCACCGAGGGGATGATGATCGTGATCGCCAGGTCGAGCAGGGGGTTGGCCTTGCGGCCGGGATCCGTTTTCAGCATAGGGCGCGACTCACTGCACCGCGCGCAGGGCGGCGATGCGCTCTTCCAGCGGCGGGTGCGTCATGAACAGGCGCTTGAGGCCGGCGGCACCGCCGCCGGCGATGCCGAAAGCGGCCATTTTTTCCGGCAGGGGGGCCGGATGCAGGCTGTTGAGGCGCTGCAAGGCGGCGATCATCGCGCCCTTGCCGGCCAGGCTTGCGCCGCCGCGGTCGGCGCGGAACTCGCGCTGGCGCGAGAACCACATGACGATGATCGATGCCAGGATGCCCAGCACCATCTGCGCAACGATGGTGGTGATCCAGAACGCCGGACCATGGCCACGCTCGTTCTTGAACACGACGCGGTCGACGGTGTGGCCGATGACGCGCGAGAGGAAGATCACGAAAGTGTTCACCACGCCCTGGATCAAGGTCAGCGTCACCATGTCGCCGTTGGCGATGTGGGCGACTTCATGGCCGATCACCGCCTCGGCTTCTTCGCGCGTCATTGCACGCAAAAGACCACTGGACACCGCGACCAGCGAGCTGTTGCGGGTCATGCCGGTGGCGAAGGCGTTGACGTCGGGCGAGTCGAAAATGCCGACCTCGGGCATGCCGATGCCGGCGTCCGCCGCATATTTCTTCACGGTGTCGACCAGCCAGAACTCGGTCGTATTCGACGGCGTCTCGATCACCCGCACGCCCATCGATTTTTTCGCCATCCACTTGGAGATGGCGAGCGAAATGAACGAGCCACCGAAGCCCATCACTGCGGCGACGAACAGCAGCGAGGTCAGGTTGAGGCCCTGCTCGTTGAGATAGGGCTCGATCCCGAACACGCGCATGGCGATCGACAGCACCAGCAGAATGGCGATGTTGGTAGCAAGAAAGAGGGCAATACGTTTCATTTACTACTCCAATGGGGAAATCAGTACAACGAACGTGACTAAGATGGTGTTGCCTCGCAAGAGTTCAAGGCAGATGGGTTGATTATCCCAAAACCGGATGACTTTATATCGCGCAATGCCGGGAATCGCCAAAAGCCAGCGCACCGACACCGCCGGGGGCATCGCCCGAAACTGCTGCGCGCAGCGGCGGCGCAGCTTGAGCACCGCGCGATCCTTGCTGACCAGCCCCTGCACGCAGCGGCCGCGACCATGGCCGCACCACACCGGGGCCGCAAGTGCCACGCGGACCTGGTCGGCACGTTGCCCATGCCGTGATTTACCGCAGAAGGAATCTGTTTACTCATATTGGCTTCCGCTGGCTGTATTGCAGCAATTTCAACATCAGTTTGCGGCCTTCATCCAGCAGCAGGATGGAGGAGGCCACCGCGAACGCCAGCCCCCAGTCCTGGGCGGACAATGCCGTGGTATCGAAAATGGCCTGGGCCGGTGTCCAGTGCACCACCAGCGCCTGCAGTCCAATCACCGTGCCCAGTGCCGCCCACAACTTGCCGTTGCTGAAAAACTGGCGGTTGAACGCGGAATGGTGCTCGGCACGCGCGTTGAACACGTTGAAAAACTGGAACAGCACGAAGGTGGTGAACGCCAGCGTCAGCGCGTAGGCTTCGCCGCGATCCTGAGCGTAGTAAAACAGCCCCAGGGTGCCTGCCGACATGGTGATGCCGTACATCAGCAGGCGTTTGAAGCGCGCCAGGGACAGGATGCGTTCGTCGGCGCGGCGCGGAGGCTCATTCATGATGCCGGGACGGCCCGGTTCCAGACCCAGGGTCATGGCGGGGGGGCCGTCCATGATGATGTTGATCCACAGGATCTGGATCGCCGTGAACGGCATCGGCATGCCCAGCAGTTGCGCGCCGAGCACGGTGAGGATGGCGCCGACGTTGGTGGAGAGCTGGAAGCGCACGAACTTGACGATATTGTCGTAGATGGTGCGGCCTTCCCTGACCGCGCCGACGATGGTGGCGAAATTGTCGTCGGTGAGCACCATGGTCGCGGCCTCGCGGGTCACCTCGGTGCCGGTGATGCCCATGGCCACGCCGATGTCGGCGTTTTTCAGCGCCGGGGCGTCGTTGACGCCGTCGCCGGTCATCGCGACGACGTGGCCGCGCGCCTTCAGCGCCTGAACAATCTTGACCTTGTGTTCAGGGGCGACGCGGGCGAACACCACGGTTTCCTCGATGTGCCGGGAAAGTTCGGCGACGTCGATGCGGTCGAGGTCGGCGCCGGTCAGAACAGCCCCTTCCAGTCCGAGTTCGCGGGCGATGGCGGCGGCGGTGATGGCATGGTCGCCGGTAATCATCTTGACCTGGATGCCGGCCTTCCTGCACAGGCGAATGGCGTCGCGCGCCTCGGGGCGGGGTGGGTCGATGATGCCGACCAGTCCGGTCAGCACCAGGCTGTTTGCCCAGGCCATCAGGTCGCCGGCGGGGTCGAATTCCCGCGCCGGGATGTCACGGCTGGCCACCGCCAGCACGCGCATGGCTTGCCCGGCAAACGCGGCGTTTTCGGCCTCGAACGCGGCGCGGGCCGGGTCGTCCAGCGGCGACTCGCCCGCCGCGCCGAGAAAACGGTCGGCGCGCGCCAGCAGCACGTCGGGCGCGCCCTTGACGAACATGCGTACCCGCTCGCCATCGTGGTGAAAGGTGGCCATGAACTTGTGCGCCGAATCGAAGGGAATTTCGGCGATGCGCGGGCTGTGCTCCGCCGCCGTTTCCTGATCCACGCCGCCCTTGGCGGCCAGCGCCAGCAGCGCGCCCTCGGTGGGGTCGCCGATGAGTTGGCCGTCGCGGAGGCGGGAATCGGAACACAGGGCCGCCGGGGTGAGCAGGGGCAGGTAATCTGGCAACGGATCGCCATTGTCGGCGCGAATGCTGCCCTCTCCGGAATAACCCTCGCCGCTCACGGCAAAGCGCCGCCCGAGGTAGAAAAGCTGGCGCGCGGTCATCTGGTTGAGCGTCAGGGTACCGGTCTTGTCGGAGCAGATCACCGTGGTCGAGCCCAGGGTTTCCACCGCCGACAGCTTTTTGACGATGGCGCGATTCCTGGCCATGCGGTGCATGCCGATGGCCAGGGTCACCGTCACCACTGCCGGCAGCCCCTCGGGGATGGCGGCCACGGCCAGGGCGATGGACGTCATGATGGTCTGCACCAGCGGATCGCCGCGAAGAATGCCGAGCACGAAAATCAGGCTCACCACCACGCCAGCGATGAGGGCGAGACGCTTGCCCAGCGCATCGAGTTGAACCTGCAGCGGCGTGGCGCTTTCCTGCGCCGCATCCAGCAGGCCGCTGATGCGGCCCATCTCGGTGCCCATGCCAGTGGCGGTCACCACCAGTTCGAGGCGGCCACGGGTGATGACGGTGTTCATGAACGCCATGTTCAAGCGTTCGGCCAGCGCATGCTCGCCGGGCGGCAGCGCCCCGGCGCGCTTGCCTACGGCGTGGGATTCGCCGGTCAGCGCCGCTTCGGCCACTTCAGCGTTGTGCGACACCAGCACGCGGCCGTCGGCGGGAATTCGATCGCCCGCCTCGAGCAGCACGAGGTCGCCCGGCACCAGTTGCTCGGCGGGAATTTCCAGCACCCTCCCGTCGCGCCGCACCCGGGCGTGCTGCGCCAGCATGTTCTTCAGCGCAGCCAGCGTCGCCTCGGCACGGTGCTCCTGGTAGAAGCCCAGCGCGGCGTTGAACACCACCACGATCAGTATCACCACCGCGTCCTTGAGGTCGCCGATCGCCGCCGCCAGCACAACGGCGCCGAGCAGCACCATCACCAGCACGTTCTTGAACTGGTCGAAAAACTTGAGCCACGCCGGGCGCGGCTTTTTTTCGGCCAGTTTGTTGGGGCCGTGACGTGCCAGCCGCTGCGCCGCCGCGTCGGGAGCTAGCCCCCGCGCCGGGTCGGTCTCGAGGTCGGCGCAGACCTGGCCGGTACTTTGTGTATGCCAGTGCTTGATCGCGGTTGGTTGTGTCGTTGTCATGTCTCTGTTTTCCTCAAATGGGCGGGGCCGGCCTCGCCGTCAGCATGGCCGCGACCAGCGCGCCGATCATCAGCGCAAAGTGACGTGCTTCGGATTGAGTCCAGCCAGTATGGCCGAGGTGATACCGTCGGGAATCGCGGCCAGCGCTGTGGTCAGCCCGGCCGACAGATCGGCCTTGAGCGTTGTGGGCGACAGGCGCCGCAGGCGCTTCAGCATCGTTTGCTCAGGCATGGTCAGGGGTTGCAATAGTCACAACGCCCCGGATCGGCGAGTTCCGCGCCAACACGTGCGCGGGTTTCGCGATGCGCGCACTTGATACAGCCGTGGATGTCGGCGCGAATCTCCCGCGTAGGCGCGCCGCAGTCGGCACAGGGCAAGCCGCTTAATCGCTCCATCACCTGGAAGCCCGGCGTGCCGCAAGCTGGGCAAAGCGAATACAGTTTGGCCGCAAGGTCCACGGCGGCCAGGCGAATGACGTCCATCCGGAAGGGATGGGCATGGGCGCGCAGATCGTTTTCCAGAAATACCCGGCCGTTTTCTGCCTCTCCGCGCGCCTGGTTGAAAGCCGCTTCAAGCGCCGTCCAGCCGGCGAGGCCTTTTTCGATGCGGGGGTCGTCCTGGCCTTGCGGGCGTACCACCAGGTGATGCTCGGGGAATCCGGCCTTGCGGGCGAATTGCACGGCCTGCTCCCAGTCGTCCGTGAGCAGGTGGGCGAACCGCGTCGCTTGCTGCGCCATGCCCGTCACTTCGATGCCACGCTCGTCGTCGATGAACACCAGCAGCTCGACGTTCCAGGGGAACAGTCCCGCCATCGGATCCGGCCCGAACGCGCCCTCGCTCGCCAAACCCAGCGGCAGACCCGACAATTCCATGCCGATGCGCGCCTTCCTGCGCGCCGCTTCGAGCTGCGTGCCGGCGCGCGGGATATCGCGGGCGAAGGTGCCCAGGGTATCGGTATCGAAGCCGCCCACCCACTCGACCCGGCAGCCAAGCGCGGCATCGAGCACCGGCGCGATCACCCGTTCCTTGCCGTGCTGGGTGAGCAGGGCGACGCGCCGACCGGAATACGGCCCGGCAACGGGCTTCGCCGGCGCCGGGCCAGTCATGACATGCCCGCCCAGTGGTAGACGATCGCGCCGACCACGACCAACGCGACGGTCGCCCAGCCCAGGCGGTCGATGGTGCGATGCAACGCCGCTTCCATGCGCGCGCCGCCCCAGGCCATCAGACCGGCAACCAGGAAGAAACGCGTGCCCCGTCCGATCAGCGAGGCCAGGGTGAAGGGCAAGAGCGCCATGGAGAGGGCGCCGGCGGCGATGGTGAACACCTTGTAGGGGATCGGCGAAAAACCGGCGATGAACACCGCCCAGAAGCCCCAGCGCTCGAACCAGCTCACCGCGGCCAGATAGCTGTCCCAATATTTGGAAGCGCGCAGCCAGGGCTCGAGTGAATCGAAGGCGAAATAGCCGATGGCATAACCGAACAGGCCACCGGCCACCGAGGCCAGCGTGGTAATTAAAGCGAAGCGCCAGGCCCTGGACGGATTGGCGAGGCTCATCGGCGCGAGCATCACGTCGGGCGGAATCGGAAAGAACGACGATTCAGCGAAGCTCACCCCGCCCAGATACCACGGCGCATGGCGGTGCCGCGACCAGCGCATGGTCCGGGCGTAGAGGGCCGAAAATATCCGCAAGATATTTAAGCTCCGCGCACCATGGCCATGACGCGGCCCATGTCGAGCGTACCCGCCTGCTGCTGGATCTGCGGCAGGTATTGCGTTTGCATCTGCTTGGCGGGGCCAAGCAGGTTCTGGAACGTGTCCTTAAGCATCACTGTATTCATCACCCGCCCGCCCGCGTAATAGCGCTTGGCGAGCTGCCCCAGCGCGTAGGTGGTGGCAAAGGAGAAGGCCATGCCGGTGGCAGCACTGCCCACCTTGCCGAAGGTCTTGCCGGCGGCCTTGCCGAGCAGGCCACCCAGGAGCTTGCGGCCAAACTGTTCGAGATATTGCGAGGTGAGCCCCACCCCGGCGGCGGCGATGAATTCCTTGATGTGGCCCTGGTCGAGCTGAACCCCGTGAGCCTTGCCGATGCCGTACACCATCTTGATCTGCAACGGAATGATGGCCATAGACGCCCACGACTGCGGCAGCAGTTCCAATGCGCCGTTCATCAGCGCGTAGTTGAGGATGGACTTGTCCAGCTCCGCCTCGGTCACGTTCGGCTGCGCCGCCACCACTGCACCCGCAAGGGGCACGCCGTATTCGTAAGGCGGCCTGGCCGCCAACGACTCCGCTGGGCGGGATGCAGCGGCGACAGCGGGGCCTGCCACGACGGCGGGCGCCGCGGCCTCGGACAGTTCGACGATGACGTCGGCCTCGCGCTCGAAGGCGGCAGCCTGTCCGGCATCGAGCTTCAACAGGGCTTTCAGCTCGTTCAGGAAGCGTTGCTCGGCCTCGCTCTGGCGACCGTCGGCGTCGCACACGCACACCGCCATTTCATACGCCAACTGGCGCTCGCCGGGGTCCTGCAACGCGGCAGCGGCGGTATTCAGGCTGACGCGCTTAAGCAGCACGTCCTGGTAGAGGCGCGCGAGATCGGCCGCACCCGCTTCGCCCCCGAGGGACTCTGCGATGCGGCGGATTTCCTCGCGCTCACGGTCGTGCTTGGCGCCGTCGGCGAAGGCTGCGTAGAGGGCAATGGCGAGGATGGATTTCTGCTGTTCGGGGTTCATTACGGGTTCTCCCATTTGATCTGGAATTCGATTTCCTCCGACGCGCCTTCGCGTTCGTGCTCGATATTGCATATCGCCCGCGCCGGCACCAAAATTCTTTCGCCTGCGATCTGGATTTCAAAGCGTTCACCCTGTTCGAGCGCATCGGCAAGGCGCCGCAACTTTGCAATGAATTCCGGCAGGGGGTAGGTTTTTTCTACATCGCGTTCGGGTTTGCTGTTCATGCGTGTCCTTTCAGTGCTTCGGCGAGTTTCAGCCCGGCGAGTTCGTGGATCGAGCGCGCCAGGTAGTACAAGACGGCCATCATGATCAGAGAGGGAACAATCAGGGTGACCGCGAGTTCGATCAGCGGGCTGGGCTTGGCGGTGTCGGTCATGGTTTGCGTGTCAGTTCATGACCACGGGGTTATTCCCCGCGATCCAGCCAGTGATGCCGTGGCGCACGTTGTATACCTGCGTATAGCCCTTTTTTTCCATCAACTCGCGCGCCAGTTTGTCGGTGCGACTGCCGGTGCGGCAGATGAGGGCGACCAGATCGTCCTTGCCCACTTCGGCGGCAAAGTTCGGCAGGAATTCCGGATTCGGCCGCCCGCCGCATCCACGAAAGTCAGCTTGCGGCTGCCCTTCACCACGCCGGTCGATCGCCATTCCTCCGGCCGGCGGATGTCGTAGATCGGCACGCCTTGCGCCAGCAACGCCTTCAACTGCTCGTTGTCGGCGTTGCTGTAGGGCGGCTCGGCGCAGCCGCCGAGGGCGGCCGCGAGCAGCACGACACCGAGCAAACGCGGAAACATCACGCCGCCTTCTTGCGCGTGACGATCAGGCTGGCAATCATTGCAGGGGCGTTTCGATGCGCGCGCTGACGGCGCCCCTGGGCAGTTGCGCAATCTTCAAGGTAATGCGCTCGCCGCCTTTCGTATATTCGTGCGTCTCGGCGGAAGGCGTGGCGGATTGCACGCTCTGGGCGTAGCCCTGCGTGGCGAACCCCTTGGCATAGTGGTCAAGCACCGCGGCATAGTCGGCCTCGCCTTCGTATTCGATCGTCACCTGCTTGCCTTCGCGGTGCCAGTAGGTGCGTGCGAGTCCGGGGTAGCGCGCCACCGGGCCCAGATCGATGCCGGAGACGTCGCGTCGCGGCTGCGAGGGCTTGAGGGCCGGCACGAACTCGCCCAGCTTCTCTCGCGCGCCGGGCACGGCCTGCTCCGCCTGCTCCATGGCCCCGCGCACGGCCTCGGGCGCAGCGCCCATCCAACCCTGCGCCTGTCCGAAGAACCAGCCGGTCAGCGCCAGAGCGGCCCAGATCAACAGGCCGAACAGCACCAGCAGCCCCACGCCGACGGCGATCCAGGTTCGGCGGCGCACCTGGAAGAGCCGGGGTGCGAACTGGGCGGCGAAGGCGAAAAGAACGGGTTTGTTCATGGCGACGCCTCAGCGGTCAGTAGATTTCGTGAGCCGATCCACCACCGCCAGCCGCGTACTCATTCCTGCACCGCCTTGAGTGCCGCGATCCGCTCTTCCAGCGGCGGGTGCGTCATGAACAGGCGCTTGAGGCCCGACGCGCCGCCACCGGCGATGCCGAAGGCCGCCATTTTTTCCGGCAGCGGGGCCGGATGCAGGCTGTTGAGGCGCTCCAGCGCCGCGATCATCGCGCCCTTGCCGGCAAGCGACGCGCCGCCGCGGTCGGCACGGAATTCGCGCTGGCGCGAGAACCACATGACGATGATCGACGCCAGGATGCCCAGCACCAGTTCGGCGACGATCACGGTCACCCAAAATGCCGGGCCGTGGCCATTCTCGTTCTTGAACACCACACGGTCGACGGTGTGGCCGATGACGCGCGACAGAAACATGACGAAGGTGTTCACCACGCCCTGGATCAGCGCCAGCGTCACCATGTCACCGTTGGCGATGTGCGCGATTTCATGGCCGATCACCGCTTCGGCTTCCTCGCGCGTCATGGTGTTCAAGAGACCGGCCGACACCGCGACCAGCGCGTTGTTCTTGTTCATCCCGGTGGCGAACGCGTTGACTTCGGGCGAGGGGAAGATGCCGACTTCGGGCATGCCGATGCCGGCGTCGGCCGCGTATTTCTTCACGGTATCGACCAGCCAGAATTCGGTCGAATTGGACGGCGTTTCGATCACCCGCACGCCCATCGATTTCTTCGCCATCCACTTCGAGATCGCGAGTGAAATCAGCGAACCGCCAAAGCCCATTACCGCGGCGAAGATCAGCAGCGAGATGAGGTTCAATCCCTGCGCGGTGAGGTAGGGCTCGACGCCCAGGATGCGCATGGTGACGGATAACACCAGCACGATGGCCATGTTGGTGGCGAGGAACAGAACAATACGTTTCATGGTGTTCTACTTAAAAACTCAAATCGTGAGCCAACTTATGGCCTTTTCATGCCCACACAAGAGAATACAGATCGAGTACACACAATAAAATTCGATTTTTATACTGCTATTGTTCGGTTTTACCGAACTGACTCCGCATCATGCTCAACTTCAAGCACCTGCATTACTTCCGCACCGTAGCCAAAACGGGTGCCATCAACCGGGCTGCCGAGAAACTGCACCTCACACCCCAGACGCTGTCCGGACAAATCAGCATACTGGAAGAACGCTTGGGGGTAGCGCTGTTCCGCCGCAGCGGACGCCGGCTGGAGCTGACCGATGCCGGGCGCACCGCGCTGACCTACGCTGACGAAATTTTCGACGTTGGCGCCGAACTCGAGGAAGCCTTGCAAAACAATCCGGCCGCCCGCGTCCACCCGTTTCGGGTCGGCATCGCTGACGTGGTGCCCAAGGCCATCGCCTATCAACTGCTGGCCCCCGCCCTCACCCTGACCGAACCGGTCAAGCTGATATGCCGGGAGGACCGGCTGGAGCAATTGGCAGCCGAGCTCTCCATCCACCGGCTCGACATGGTGCTGGCCGATCGTCCGCTGCCGACCACCATGGACATCAAAGGCTACAGTCACCCGCTGGGCGAATGCGGGATCGCCTTTTTGGCCGCCCGCGCCCTGGCACACACTCTGACGCCCGGCTTTCCCACCTGCCTGCACGGTGCGCCGCTGCTGATCCCGGGCGCGGACAGCGCGCTCCGCGTACCTCTGTTGCGCTGGCTCGAGCGCAAGGGACTGCAGCCCACCATCGTCGGCGAATTCGACGACAGCGCCTTGATGAGCGCGTTTGGCCAGGCGGGCGCCGGCGTATTCCCGGTGCCGCTGACCACCGCGCCGGACGTGATACGGCAGAACGACGTGATTGAACTTGGGCAGACGCTGGACATCCGCGAACGCTTTTTCGCCATTTCTGTGGAGCGGCGATTGAGCCATCCGGCGGTGGTGGCGGTCAGCGAAGCAGCGCGGCGCCGGTTTCAGCCACGGAATGCGGACTGATTCCCAGGCGTTTATCAAGTCAAGCTGCCGAATCGTCCAGCCAGCGCACCGCCTCGGCCGGGGTCATGATCTGGAATGCCGGCGCGCAGCGGCGGCGCAGCTTGAGCACCGCGCGATCCTTGCTGATCAGGCCCTGAGCGCCGCTGGCCGCCGCCAGTTCGATGAACTTCTGGTCGTCCGGATCGCTGCAGCGCGGCATACGACTCCACCCGGGCCTCAGCCCATGGCGGATCGGAGTCTCCTTGGAGGGCAGTCCGGCGCCGCCCTCACCGGTCTCCGGCAGCGTTGTCCATTGCTGGTAGCGCGCAAACAGCGCCGCCTGTCGGGCGGCGTCGAGCGCAAATCCCGGATATCCCAGCACCCGCTGCAGCTCGTCCAGCGTGGCGGCGGTCGCCACGCAGCTTACGCGCCCGTCTTCCAGCGCCAGCCGCAAAGGGCGGGCCGTCGCATCGTCGAAATGCAGCAGATCGAGCACCACGTTGGTGTCGAGCACCCACAGGGGCTTATTCAATGCCTGCGTGCTCGGCGATGAACTCGCGCACCCAGTGCTCCGGCTTGGCGCTGGAAAAACGCCCGACGATCTCGCCCTTGACGAACAGCAGCACCGTCGGAAAACCACGCAGGCTGTAGCGGCCGGCAAGCTTCATGTTGGCGCCCTCGTCGACCTCGACCTTGGCCATGTGGATCTTGCCATCGAGATGGTCAATGACACGTTCGAGTACGGGCGTGAGCGCACGGCACGGCGGGCACCAGTCGGCCCAGAAATCGACCAGGATGGGTTGCACGTGGGAGGCTTCGATGACGTCCCGGTCGAAGTGCTCGAGGTGGGTATCGAAGATCGGGAATGGAGCGGGGTGCGAGGTCATGCTGGACGCGGCGGAAAGCGAAATCGAGCCTGCATTATTTCGCATTCAGGACGCTTTGACACGCACTGGATCAGCGCACGAGCACTCAGGGATTGCAGAGATCGCAACGGCCGGGGTCGGCATGCGTCAGATCCGTTCGTACACGGCGCTCGGTGTGCGTACATTTCGGGCATTTGAATACTTCGGCATGCATCTCTCGCGTCGGCGCGCCACACGCGCTGCAGGGCAGGCCGCCTTGCCGCACGACGACCGCGAATCCCGGGCTGTCGCAGCACGGGCACCTCGAGCGGTAGCGCGCGGCGAGATCTTCGGCGGCGCGGCCGATCATCTCCATGCGCGTGGGGTTGGCGTGCGCGCGCAAGTCGCTCTCGATAAAGACGCGGCCGGCAGTCGAACGCGCCTGCGCTCGCAGGAACGCGGCTTCAAGCGCTTCTCAGGCATCGATGTCCTTCTCGAAGTCTGGGTCGTGCTGATCATCGGCACGCACCACCAGATGATGCTCTGGGAAGCGCGCCTCGCGCGCGAACGCCGTGGCAGTCGGCCAGTCGCTCACTTCCCGATGGGCATGCAGGGCCGGCCCTTGCGCCATGCCCACGAGCTCGATGCCGAGCACGTCGTCGATCAGCTCGACGATTTCGACATTCCAGGGGACCAACCCGGCGTAGGGGTCCGCGCCAAACGCGCCTTCGCTGCCAAGTCCGCGCCTGAGGCCGCTACGCGTCATGCCGATGCGCGCCTTCGTTCTGGCCGCCTCGATTTGCGTGCCGGCGCGCGGAATCTCCCGCGTAAAGCTGCCGAGCGTGTCCGCATCGAAGTCGTCAATCCGCTGCAGGACACCGCCCAGCACCGGGGTGAGCACCGGGGCGAGCACACGCTCCTTGCCGTGGCGGGTCAGCAAGGCAATCCGCCCTCCGTCGGCACGGTGTGCGCCGATGGAACAATCGCCCATGGTCACGCCGAGCCCTTCGTACGCCGGGCACTACGGGGGATCGGTCGACGGGCCTGAGGAGCCGGCGTGTCGTGGGGAAACTCGCGAAGAAACTCGCGGAACCGCTGGACCACCGGCAGTTCGGCTTTCGTCTTCAGGTAGACCAGGTACCAGTGCCCGCGCAGCGGAAGCCCTTTCACGTTCAGCACGCGGATTTCGTCACCGAGATGCAGGCCGTTAAGCATGGTGCGTGACACGATCGAAACACCGACGCCGGTTGCGACCGCCTGCTCGATGGCGAAATTGCTCCCGAGCTCCATGCGCGGCTGCACGGCGATGCCCTGCTCGTCAAAGAAGCGCTCGATCAGGGTGCGGGTACCCGAGCCCGACTCCCGTTGCAGGAATGGGTAACTGCAAAATTCAGCCACGCTGATCGCGCCCCGGCGCCGCACGAGCGGATGGTCATGCGCCGCAATGGCGACGAGTTCATTGGGCATGAAAGGCTCGACAGCAAGGTCCGATCCGCTCGGCGGCACGCTGAAGACGTAGAGATCATCGAGATTGTCGCGCATGCGCTGCAGCAGCACGTCGCGCTGCGTCACCGTCAGCGCGGGCTCGATCGCCGGGTGCTGCTGCAGAAAATGTCCGAGGAGGCGTGGGGCGAAAAACTTCGCCGAAGTCGCGACGGCAAGACGGAGGCGCCCTGCTTCGAGCCCCTGCAGCGCGAGCAATCGTGCGCGCATTTGCTCCAGGCCGTCGAGCACGCTGCGCGCGGTCGCGAGCACGATCTCGCCCGCCTCGGTGAGGTGCATTTTCTTCCCGACCGGATAAAACAGCGGCGTGCCGACGACAGCCTGCAGCTGCGCCATTTGCATCGAAACCGTGGGCTGGGTGAGATGCAGTTCCCGCGCAGCCTGACTGAAGTTCTGGCTGCGTGCGATGCGCTCGAACACCTGCAGCTGGCGGATGGTTGGCTGAGCCATGGCGGAGAATATATATAGATATTCGTCTATATATTATATATTGATAATTGATTTTTCATATACATAGAAGCCTCGCAAAATGCTCTTCATCGCGGCATCGGCCGCCCCAACCCGAGGAGCACGTCATGTCACCCCCCCTGCAAACCTATCTTCCCTTCCTGCGGTGGTTCCCGATGTCCGGCCCGTCACTGCGCGCCGACCTCGTTGCCGGCATCACCGTCGCGCTCGTGCTGGTTCCGCAGAGCATGGCGTACGCGCTGCTCGCCGGCCTGCCCGTCGTCTACGGCCTGTACGCAGCGCTGCTGCCGGTCGTGATTGGCGCCCTGTTCGGCAACTTCAACCTCCTGCACACCGGCCCGGTGGTGATGCTCTCGCTGATGTCGGCCGCGGCAATCGCCCCCTTTGCGATCGCCGGCTCCGATGACTTCATTGCGCTCTCCATCATGCTCGCCCTGATGGTGGGCGTACTGCGCCTGTTGATGGGCGCCTTCAAGCTCGGCGGCATCGTCAACCTGGTATCGCATCCGGTCCTGATCGGCTTCACCAATGCGGCCGCCCTCATCATCGGCCTGTCCCAGCTGCGCTTCATCATGGACATGCCGAACCCCGGCACGGGCAGTTTCGCGGGGGACGTGGCCGCCCTGCTCGGGCGGGCGGACCAGGCCTACTGGCCGGCCATCGTGTTCGCCGCCGGGGCGGGCCTCATGATGTGGCTGCTCAGCCGCTGGCTGCCCAAGGTGCCTGCGGTGCTCTTGGCGGTGGTGTTCGGCACGGCGCTGAGTGCCGCGATCGGCTACGAGCGGGTTGCCACCCCCACGCTGGATCGGATCGGCGATGCCGAGGTGCACGGCATGATCGACACCTTCGCCAGCACCCACAGCGAGATCAAGCGCCTGTCAACCGAGGTCACGGCGAAGCGCACCGGGCTGCGGGAAGCCGAGGCCGCCGGCGCGCCCGCGACGGCGCTCGCTGAGCTGCGTTCCGAGATCCAGGTGCTGGAAGTGCGCGTTGATTTCCTGAAGAAGGAAAACAATGCGCGGCGCCTGGAAATCCATGCCCAGCCCCTGGTGCCGGTCGAGGGCACTGACGGGATGACCTTCTATCGTTCGGACCGTCTCCCCGCAGGCGCCACGCCGCTGGAGGGGGAATGGCGGTTCCAGAGCCTGAAAGACGGCAAGGTGACGCTTGCCGCCGGCGGCGCCGTCGTGGGCACGATCCCCGAGGGCTTGCCGGCGTTCAAGGCCCCCACGCTCGACTGGAACATCATGCTGGCACTGCTGCCGGCCGCCTTCGTGATGGCGCTGATCGGCTTCATGGAGGCGACTGCGGTGTCGAAAGCGCTCGCGGCGAAGAGCCATGAGCGCATCGATACCAACAAGGAACTGGTTGGTCAGGGCCTCGCCAACATCGTCGGCGCCTTCTTCCAGAGCTACGCCGTGAGCGGGTCCTTCTCGCGCTCCGCGGTGGCCGCCCGCGCCGGCGCCAGGACCGGTCTTTACGCGGTGGTGAGCGCACTGATCGTGGTCGTGGTGCTGCTGTTCCTCACGCCCTATCTGCATCACCTGCCGCAGGCGGTGCTGGCGACAATCGTGATGATGGCCGTGTTCGGACTGATCCGGGTGACGCCGCTGATCCATGCCTGGAAGGTGCAGCGCAGCGATGCGATCGCCGGTCTGGTCACCTTCGCTGCCACGCTCGCCTTCGCGCCGGACATCGCCAACGGCATCCTGGTGGGCATGGCCCTGACCGCCGCCCTGTTCCTGCTGCGCACCATGAAGCCCCGCGCGACCGTGGTCGGACGCAAGTCCGACGGCAGCGTGGGGGGCCTCGACGGCGCCGAACTGGAACCGCTGGGACGCAATTTCGTCACGATGCGCTTCGACCGCTCGCTCAACTACCTGAACGTGGCCGCGTTCGAGGATACGGTGCTGGAGATCCTGGTACGCTTTCCGCAGACGCGCGGCATCCTGGTGATCGCGTCCGGGATCAACGAACTCGATGCTTCCGGCGAGGACAAGGTGCGCGAACTCGCGGCCCGGCTGCGTCAGCAGGGCATCACCCTGATGTTCAGCAGCCTGAAGAAGCCGGTCGCGCAGGCGTTCGGGCGAACCGGCCTGCTTGAGCTGCTGGGTAAAGGAAACGTGTTCCCGAACAAGGAAACTGCGATCGAGTCGGCACGCCAACGCTACGATCTGGCGCCGGCGTAGCGGCACCTGAACTATGCGTCGCAAGGGGCGTCGTCGACGCCCCTTTTTCACGCCCGCGGCCCGCGATCGGCCATGGCACGGAAATCACTCGGGCCGCCGTGCAAAGCCCCAAAGGCCCGCGCGGCGCGAGTGAGGCGATCATGCACCGCAAGCCAGTCCGAAGTGACGGGCGGCAGTTCGACGAGCAGGCGATCGAAGCCCTGTCGATCGCAGGTGCGCAGCGTGGCGTAGAGGGCGCGCGCATACTCGCCGGGCGCGGGCGGCATCGCGACGCGTTCACCCCCCGGCGGCAACGCCGCAGCGCCCCCTCTTTCGAGCACGGCAACCCGCAAACCAGCTGCCGCAAGACTCGCCGCTCGCGCATCGAGCTGAATCGACTCGACCAGTTCGATCGGCGTAGACGGCGCGTAGTGCGCGGGCAGCAGACCGGGGGCACGCACCCCCGCGCCCCGCCGTGCGACCGGGCAGTGCAGCACGCCTTCGAGCTGTTCCGGCGTGATGCGCCCCGGGCGCAACAGCACCGGCGTGTCCGACAGGAGACTGACGATGGTCGATTCCACGCCGACGGCACAGGGCCCGCCGTCGAGAATGAGGTCGACCGCCTCGCCCAGTTCTTCGGCCACATGCGCCGCCGTCGTGGGGGAAACCCGTCCGAAACGGTTGGCTGAGGGCGCCACCAGGGCGCCGGCGGCCGTGATGAGTTCGCGTGCGAGCGGATGGGCGGGTACGCGGAGCGCGACGCTTTCCTGCCCGCCGGTTACAGCATCGGGCACGTGGGGCCGGCGCGGCAACACCAGCGTGAGCGGCCCCGGCCAAAACGCGCGCGACAGTTCCCAGGCCGCGTCAGGCACGCGAACGGCCCAGTCGGCAATCGACTCGGCCGACGCAAGGTGGACGATCAGCGGGTGATCCGCCGGACGCCCCTTGATCGCGAATACGCGACGCACGGCTTCGACGTTCAACGCATCGGCGCCCAGTCCGTAAACGGTTTCGGTGGGAAACGCCACCACCCCGCCGGCACGCAGGCAGGCGGCCGCTTCCGCAATGGTTTCCGGCCCGACAATGCGGCTCACTTTTCACTCACCCCATATTTCTTGAGCTTGCGCCACAGCGACACACGATCGATGCCGAGCATGCGTGCCGCCTCGCTGCGGTTGCCCTTCGCCAGTTTCAGCGCATCCAGGATGTGGGCCTTTTCCTGCGCCTCCAGCGTCGCCGGCGCCGCCGCCAGTTCCGGGCTGAACACGCGCACGGTGAGCTTGCCGAGATGTTGCGGCAGGTGCTCGACGTCGAGCACTTCGCCCTGCGCCAGTGCGACGCCGCGCTCGATGAAATTCGACAGCTCGCGCACGTTGCCCGGGTAGTCGTACTCGACCAGGCGCTGCATCGCATCCGGCGTGATTTCCTGCACGGGGCGGTCCATCGTCACCGCGAACTTGCGCAGCAGAAAATAGGCGAGCAAGGGGATGTCGTCGCGTCGCTCGCGCAACGGCGGCAGCGAGAGCGTCACCACATTGAGGCGGAAATAGAGATCGTTGCGCAGATGGCCGGCCTCGACCGCCTCGCGGAGGTCACGGTTGCTCGCCGCCAGCACCCGCACGTCAATCTTCACCGGTTCGACGGCGCCGACACGCAGCACTTCGCGTTCCTGCAGCACGCGCAGCAGCTTCACCTGCACCGACGGCGGCAGCTCGGCGACTTCGTCGAGGAACAGCGTGCCACCGTTGGCCGCCTCGAACAGCCCGATCTTGCGTGCCTGCGCGCCGGTGAAGGCACCCTTTTCATGGCCGAACAGCTCGCTCGCCGCCAGGTCTTCGGATAACGCGCCGCAGTTGAAGGCGACGAAGGGACCCTGCGCACGGCGGCTGTTCTGGTGGATGTAGCGCGCAAGCAGTTCCTTGCCGGTGCCGGACTCGCCGTGGATGACCACGCTGCTGTCGCTGGTGGCGAGCTGGCGTGCGGTTTCCAGCAAGCGCTGCATGCCGAGATCCTGGGTGATGAGGGTGTGCGGATTCTGCAATTGCTCGATTCGCAGTTTCAGATCCTGGTTTTCGCGCTTCACCCGGCGCAGTTCGAGCGCGGCGCGCACGACTTCGCGCGCCTCGGCCAGTCGAAAGGGCTTGGCGAGGTAGTGGTACGCACCGGCCTTCATCGCCTCGACCGCGGAGTCGAGCGAGGCGTGGCCGGTGATCATGATCACCGGGACATCGTGATAGCGGATGCGCACCTCGCGCAGCACTTCCATGCCGTCGATGCCGGGCATCTTGAGATCGGTGAGCACCAGGTCGAAATCGGTCTTGCGCAGCGCGGCCAGGCCGGATTCACCGTCCTTGCAGGCAGTGACGGCATAGCCCTCGCGCTGCAGGACGTGACTCAGGTTGGTCAGTGCGATCGCTTCGTCGTCGATCAGAAGAATGTGGGTTTCGCTCATGGTGTCTTGTCCTTGGGGCCGGGCAGCCAGATCGAGAACCGGGTGCCCCCGGCCGCGGCGGCGTCGAGCACGATGCAGCCCTGGTGCTCGCTGACGATTTCCTCGACGAGGTAGAGGCCGAGGCCTGTGCCCTCGCCGCTGGTGCGGGTGGTGAAGAAGGGGTCAAAGATGTGTTCGCGCAGATCGGGGGGGATCCCCGGGCCGTCGTCTTCAACGGTGATCCGCACGGCCGGAGGCGCTTCGACGACCATCGCCGGGTCGCCCACCAGCAAGGCCCCCTCAACGAGTTCGTCATCCCAGGCATGGGGCGCTGCGCTCACCGTGACGTGCCGGGCGCCTGCGTCGGCGGCATTCTTGATGAGGTTGATGAACACCTGATGCAGGCGCTCGCGATCGACTTCGATCTCGAGTTCGGTCATCGTCCCCACACAGACCTGCACGCCGGTCGGTAGCTGGCGGTTGACCAGTGCCAGCGACGATTGCACCAGATCGGCGAGCGCCAGGCGCTGCCGGTGCAGTTTGGGCTGACGCACGCTATCGAGGAGCCGCCGCACGATGCGCCGCGCACGCTCGGTTTCGCTGTCGATCTGCGTCAGCCACAAGCGTTTCATCTCGGCGTCGCCCGCCGCGTCCTCCTCGAGCAACAATTGCGCCGAGGTCGAGATGTTCGACAACGGGTTGTTGAGCTCGTGCGCCACCCCGGACACCAGCACGCCGAGCGCCGCCGCCTTTTCGTTGCGCCGTACCTGGTCCTGCTGCTGTCGCATGTGTTTCAGCATGGCGTTGAAGGCGGTGACGAAGGACTGGATTTCCTGGTCCCCGGCGGACGTTGGCAACGCGCGCGCACGGCCTTCGTCGATCGCATGCAGGCCCGCCTCGAGTTCACGCAGCGGCCGCACCACGCGCCGCACCAGGAACAGGCCGCCGGCCAGCCCCAGCGCCACGACGCCAGCGAACGCCACCAGCAGCAAAATGGCTGCCCGCCGCGTCGCTTCAGCCAGCAACTGGCGCTCGCCGCGCGACAGTTCGCCCGACACTTCGCTGAGGTCGTGACCGAGATCGCGAATCACATCGCGCGCAGCGGCCTGATCAGACTGGTTCACAAAAGGATAACGCTCGAACTCGGCACGGTAGCTCAGCAGGAGATCCTCGAGGCGACGCTGCATCGCCGTGCCGCCGATGGCGGCGAAGGTATCCCGGTTTTCGACGAGCGCCTGCCGGGTCGCGTCGATCTGGTCAAGCAACTGGTCGAGACTGGCGTAGTCGCGGTAAAGAAACAGGTTCTTCTCGTCACGGCGCATTTCCAGCGTGGCTTCGCGGAAATCGGTGACCGCCTGACCCGCCTCGATCTGGCGGTTCAGGTAGTGCAGGTCGACGAAAACGACGACCGCAAAGCCCAGCATGACGAGCTTGGAAAACCCGTAGGTGCGGAGGATTTTGTTGCGGAGACTGGGCATGGATCGACCCCGGCAAAAGAGTGTTGCAGTTTACAACACATGCAACACGCATTGCTACATCATGCAACACCCGGAGCGCGCATACATGGCTTGTCTGTTTTTTAATGTATTGATTTAACTAGGATTTAATATCTGGCACGGTCGCTGCTAGAGGGAATACATCCCAATCTGAACAGGAGCACCGCCATGAAACTGACCCAGGACATCCAACGCATGCTGAACGCCCTCGCCTTGGCCAACGCCGGTGAAAATCTCAATCGCCGGCAGAAGGACCGTGCGCTCGCAGGCAGCGCGGCGCCTGTCGCCCAACCCGAACCGCTCCCCGCAGTGGCCGGCGGCCCGCAGATCGGCCTGTACCTCGGGAGCGAACTGCCCACCGACGTCATGCAATACGTCATCCAGACCTGCAGCCGCCTGCGGCATGGCCTGCGCGTCCTGACCTTCCAGTCTGAGAACGAGGCCCATGCCCTGCTCGCCCCCTATCGCGAGAGCCTCGCGGCAGCCGGCATCGAACCGGAACTGAGTTTCCTCGCCGGCGAGCCGCCGGCCGCGCTGGTGCATGCGCTGCGCAAGCGCCCGGACGTGGCCTTCCTTATCTGCAATGAAACCGGCTACCTCGGCCGCAGTCTGCTGAAAGGCAGCGTGCGCCGCGACGCCATCCCCGTTCCGGTCGTGCTGGTCGCCACTGGCGCTTCGGCCATCCCGCAACACGCGCCGGCCGAGGCACCGGACGCCGCAAGCCGCGTAGCCTGAATCGGCGCCTGCAACCGGTTACTCATGCCCGCGCGCGGGCTTGAGGGTGTCCCCTTTTTCGATCGAATCTACCCATGTTGAGTCGCTTCTTCCCATTCCTGCGCTGGTTTCCGCTGCACGGCGAGTCCTTGCGCGCCGACCTGGTTGCCGGCATTACGGTTTCGCTGATCCTGATCCCGCAATCGATGGCCTACGCGACGCTGGCCGGCCTGCCAGTGGTCTATGGCCTGTACGCCGCCTTCCTGCCGGTCATGGTGGCCTCCATGTGGGGGGCGTCACGCTTCCTTCACACGGGTCCGGTCGCGCTGCTTTCGCTGATGTCGGCGGCGGCGATCGAACCGCTGGCGAGCCGCGGCACCGACGAATTCATCGCGCTGTCGATGACGCTCGCGCTCATGGTCGGCGTCATGCGGCTCGGGCTCGGCGCCTTCCGCATGGGCGTGCTGATCAACCTCGCCTCGCACCCGGTGATCAATGGCTTCACCAACGCCGCCGCGCTGATCATCGGCCTGTCGCTGCTTAACACCTTCATCAACGTGCCGATGCCGCGCTCGGACATGTTCCTGCGCGATCTCTGGCACGTGGTGACGCAGCTGCCGCTAGCGCACTGGCCGACCATCGCCTTCGGCGTCGGCACGCTGGTCGTGATGTCGCTGCTCAAGCGCTGGCTACCCAAGTTGCCTGGCGTGCTCGCGGTCGTCGTGCTCGGCACCGTGATCAGCGCGGCCGTGGGTTTCGAGAAGACAGCGCTGGTCGCGCCCGAGCAGATCGTCGATGTGGAGGCTCGCACGGCTTACGCCCAGTTCGCCGAACTGGATGCGGCGCTTACACGCAACAAGACGGCGCAAGGCGAGGTGCGCAAGCAGATCGCGACGCTCGCGAAGACCCACGCTCACGACTACACGCTGGAATCGGAAGAACTGCGTCTGCTGGGCGAGGAGCAAAGCCTGAAGAAACAGCTCTACGGCCAGCGGGTTGCCGTGTTCCGTTACGCGCTGTCACCTGAGCAGGACCCAAGTGGGCAAACGGTCTACCGCACCCAGCGCGACGCCTCGTGGATGGCAACGCCATGGCGCTTCGCCGGCGTCCAGGATGGCCAACTACGGCTCTCCAGTGGCGGTCAGGTGGTCGGCAACATCCCCGCCGGTCTGCCCAGCTTCATAATCCCGGCAATGGACCTGGGCGTCATGAGCGGCCTATTGGGAACGGCCTTCATCATGGCGCTAATCGGCTTCATGGAGGCCACCTCGATCTCGCGCGCGCTCGCCGCCAAAAGCCGCGAAAAACTCAACCCCAACCAGGAACTGATCGGACAGGGGCTGGCCAACATCGTCGGCAGTTTCTTCCAGTCATACACGGTATCGGGCTCGTTCTCGCGTTCGGCGGTGGCGGCCAAGTCCGGCGCACGCACCGGCCTCTACGCGATCATCAGCGCAGTCGGCGTGGTACTGGTGATGCTGTTCCTGACCCGGTATTTCTACCACCTTCCGCAGCCGGTGCTCGCCGCCATCGTGATGAGCGCGGTGTTCGGCCTGATCGACTTCAAGTCGCTGCGTCATTCATGGAACGTGCGCAAGAGCGACGGCATGGTCGGCGGACTGACCTTCGTTGCCACGCTGGTCATGGCGCCTCAGCTCGCGAACGGCGTGCTGGTCGGCGTTGTGCTGACCATCCTGCTGTTCCTGCACGGCGTGATGCAGCCGCGCAGCGAAGTGCTGGGACGCACTCGTGACGGCACGCTGGCCGGCGCGGCGAGCCACGATCTGCAGCCGATCAGCGAGAACTATGTGGTGTTGCGCTTCGACGCCTCGCTGGTGTTCATCAATTCTGCCTTCTTCGAGCAGGCCGTGATGAAGGCGATCGCCCAGTTTCCGCAGGCGAAGGCGGTGCTGGTGATCGGCAACGGCATCAACCAGATCGACGCCACTGGCGAGGAAAAACTGCGTGCGCTCGCGACCGACCTCGGGCGCGCCGGGGTCACGCTGATGCTGTCGGGGCTCAAGAAACCGGTCCGGGAGGCGCTGACGCGCGCCGGGCTGGACGCGGCGCTGGGCCGGGAGAACATTTTCCCGAGCAAGGACCAGGCGCTGCAGGCCCTGGCCGAGCGCTACGACGCCGCTGTGGGCGGCGCCCAGGATTAGATTAGTCGTCGTCGCCGAGTTCGGGATTCCAGCCGCGTGTCTTGGCGCGCTCGGTCGCCATTTCGTAGAGCTCGGTGTGACGCTGGCGCAGTTCGGGCGGCAGGCGGCTCGGCAGGTTGCCGTACTGATCCCAGAACGCCTCGATCTCGGTCATCAGCTTCTGCATGCGCTGCAGATTCCAGCCCGCACAATCCTCGGTTTCCGGAATGACGCCGAACAGCCAACCGTCCAGGACGGCCCGACCCAGCATCGTCATGCCATGGGTGTCCTGATGAAAACCCGCATAGGTCATTTTGTTGTCTTGCATCACGGCTCACCGTCTTTCAGAAATGGAGCGGGCGTATTCATCGCTCAGTCCGACCACTTGCCAAGATAGGCATTGATGACTTCGAGCACTGCCTGCGCCTTGATGACGAGGCCGAGATCGATCATTTCCGAGCCCATCACCATTCCGTTGTTGTTCGCCGGCACCGGCGCCGGCACCAGGTGGTTGGCCTCCTCGCGGAAGAACACCGCAGCGACCACGCCGGCAAACAGGAATTTCTTGCCGCCGCCCTGCGCGGGACGCATCGCGTCGGGCTGGTAGACAAACACCGGGCTGCCGCTCGAACCGGGATAGACCGCGGCGTCGATCAGAAATTCGTGACGGCCTTCGAAGTCGAGCGCCATCGGCGTCGCGGTGGTGCCGCGGCGCATGATCGGCATCAGGTTGGTCTGATCCCACACGCCGCTGGGATAACCGACGAACAGCACTTCCTCAAGCGCGTCGAGCGCGCGCAGGGTGGCAGCGTCAGGTGCCAGGCGGCTGTCGATTGCGTGGTAGTAGAGCTCGACACCCTGGTCCCGCGCCGCCTGCTCCAGCGGCCGCATCGGAATGATCGCAAGGTCGACCTCGGGATCGGGATGCATGAACCAGGCGTGCGGGAAATCCTCGATGTTGAGCTGAAAGCGCTGGCCGAACGCCGGCTGACCATTGCGCTTCTGCGTGAACACGAGGCCGCCACGGCGCACGCCGTCGACGAGGTGGCGATTGGTCACGATGAAGGAGGAGGTGCCGCGCGGATGCGTGTGGCTCACCACGAAGGCGGTGCCGGAGCCCTCGCTGCCGTCCTCCAGCACGGTGTCGACCCGGATGGTATTGAACAGCAGCCTCTTGGTGATGGAGTTGATTTCCATGCTCGCCTTTCGTCGACGCGCTTACGCAGCGGCCGGCTTCACCGCACAGAAGAGATCGTCGCGGGCCGCTTCACCGAGGCGCTCGTAGATCGAGGCGATCGCCTGGTCTTCGGTCGCGAAGATGTTGTTCTCGCCGACCGCCTCGATCAGGCGGGTATTCCGCATGCAGTCCAGCACCTGTTTCTTGAGTCCGGAAAACACCAGGGTAACGCCGTTTTCGCGTAGGCGTTCGACCAGATGATGGACCACCTCCTCACCGGAGGCATCCATCTGGTTGATGCCGTCGCCGACAATCAGCACATACTTGGCCGTGGGCCGGGAGGCCAGGGCCTCAAGCACGGTGTCCTCAAAGAAGGAGACGTTGGCAAAGTAGAGCGAACCGTCGTAACGCATCGCCATGATGTGCTCGCTGGTCGGCAGGTCAGGATTGACCTTGATGTCGCGTAGCGTGCCGTCAGCATAACGACCAAGCAGCGCGACGCGCGGCTTCATGGTGCGAAGCAGGAACAGCACGATGGCGAGGCCGGCGCCGACCAGGATGCCGTTGTCGAGGTGCGGCGCGAAGAACATGGTCGCGAAGAAGGTGACGATTGCCGCGGCGCCGTCATGCTTGTGCGCCTTCCAGGCGTGCTTGACGCCCTCGATGTTCACCAGACCGCCGACCGCCATGATGATGATGGCCGCCAGTACTGCCTGCGGCAGGTGATACAGCAAGGGCGTCAGGAACAACAGCGCGACCAGCACGATGAGCGCCGTGAACGCGGCCGACAAGCCAGAAGTCGCCCCCATGTTGATGTTCACCGCCGAGCGCGAGAACGAGCCTGATGTCGGGTAGGACATCGAAAAACTGCCTGCGAGGTTGCCCAGGCCCTGGCCGATGAGTTCCTGGTTCGGATCAAGACGCTGCTTGGTCTTGGCCGCCATCGCCTTGGCGATGGAAATCGCCTCCATGAAGCCGACCAGTGCGATCACCAGCGCGGCCGAGAAGAGCGCACCCAGCTTGCTCATATCCAGCGAGGGCAGGCTGATGCTTGGCAGACCCTCGGGGATGCTGCCGACCACCTCGCCGCCGCCGACCAGCTTGAAGCCCTTTTCGTCGACCTTGCGAATGCGATATTCGGTCCCATCCAGCTTGACCCCGGCTGGCGCTTTGCCGGCCGGATACACCGCCAGCGTCGCGCCCGCTTCGTCGATCTGCTGTACCACCGGAATCTTGCTCAGGGTCTTGCGCTCGCTCGCCGACACTTCCTCGGCGTTGCGCAGCGCGATCCGGGCGAGCGCGACGTCGGCTTCGAGGTTTACGGCATTCGCGCTGCCTTCGCCCTCGCCCTTGATTGCCGCAGCAAGCGCATCGTTTTTGTCGGCGATCACTCCGTTCAAATAATTGACTTCGGCGCCGGCCTGCAACGCGCGTTCGATCTGCACCCGCAGTTCGGGATCAGCCACCTGGTCATGCGTCGCACTCGAATTGCGCTCGAAGCCGATCGCCCAGGAAATCAGCGTAGTCAGCACCACTGCGACCAGAACACCGGGCCACTTCGGCACGTATTTCTTCATCGCCCACATCAGCAGCATCGCGCCCACGCCCATCGCGAGCGTCGGCCAGTGCGTATCCCCGATCTGGCGGAATACGCCGACGATGTCATGGATAAAGGACTCGCTTCGCGGCATCGACACGCCGAGGATCTTCGACACCTGCGACAGCGCAATGATGATCGCCGCGGCATTGGTGAAGCCGACGATCACCGGATGCGATAGGAAGTTGACCACGACACCAAGCTTGAATATGCCGAGCGCGAGCTGGATCAAGGCGACGAGGAAGGTCAACATGATCGCCAGCGCAATGAAGTCGTCACTGCCGGGCGCGGCCAGCGTAGCGATCGAGGACGCCGTCAGCAGCGACACCACGGCCACCGGGCCGGTCGCCAATTGGTTGGACGAGCCCCACATCGACGCCACCACCACCGGCAAGAAGGCTGCGTACAGGCCGAAGTAAGCCGGTAGCCCTGCCAGCTGCGCATACGCCATCGACTGCGGGATCAGCACCAGCGCAACGGTGAGGCCGGCGAGAAAGTTGATTTTGACGTCGTTGCCCTTGAGCGGAAACCAGCGCAAGAACGGCAGGAAACGGTAAAGCTTGGGATTCATGAGTCACGGCACCGGCAGCACCGGCGGCATCCTGTCAGGCGGTTGATTTACAAAGCTTGCTATTATACCAACAAGTCCATTTCTACTAAGCCCTAACCCCATGTTTTCACATCGCGCAATCATCGCCAGCGCCCTCCACAGCTTTCGCCTCGACGGCCGCATGCTGTGCTACAACAGCTTCGTTCCCAAACTCTATAACTGGTGCCTGTCGCTCGGGTTCACCCCCGGCAAGATCATGCCTTCGCGCGCGTTTTGCTCGGACGAAAGCCAGGGCTTCCCGATCATCCTGATCGCCAAGCATTTCGGCGCCTTCCCGTTCAACCACGGCCGCGTAGGCGGCATCGTCTCAATCGACCGCCACGGCCCGCACGCCGACCATGGCAAGGATCTGTTGCTGCTGCAGGCGAGCCACGTCGGCTACGATCCTGACAGCGGCGAGTTCGGCGTTTACCGCCGCCTGCAGTCCGAGCACGAGCATCTGAGTTGCAGCTGCGGCAAGGTCGGCCGCATCATCGAGTGGTACAAGACGGAGCACGCCTACGCCTGCGAGAACATCCGTCTGCTGCGGCACGAAGGCCAGCTGGCGGTGCTCGTCGACTATCAGCTGATCGCAAGCCCGCGCGCGCAGGGCCTGTTCCTTATTTTTGAGAATCTGGTGCAGGGCGCGATCGGCGAGGAACTGCCGCCGCCGTTGTCGACCCGCAGTACCGGCCACATCTTCGCGGCGTCGAGCGACCTGATTGCCCGCCTCGGCGTCGACACCTGGCCGGAGCATGGCAGCGTGGCCATCGGCAGCCATCTGGCGGCGGAGGATTTTTATTTCCGCCATAAGGGCGGCTATCTGGACCCGCTGCAGGATCAGCTCGAGAATAATCTGCTCGCTCCGATGCCGTGGATCCTCACCTCCAAGCATCCGCTGCTGACCGCAGCGTGCGCCAACACCATGGTCGAGTTCGATCGCACCTTCCGCAGCCTGGTGCAATCGTCCGCGATGAACGGCCGCAATCTGGTGTTCATCGCCGGCATCAACATCGACGTTTCCCCCAACCCGGGCGAGAACTTCCCGCTGACCAAGTTCGTGCCGTGGGCCGCCTATCTGCAGCACGCCGACGGCAGGCGCGAAATCCTCGAGCAGGACGAGTTGATCGAGCGTCTGGGCAGCGTGGGCAGCCAGAACACCGCGCAGATTGACCTCGAACGCGCCATTGAAACCATGGCAAACAAACGCGAAGTCGAAGTCCGCCTGTAAGGCCTGCTGCCGCCTCTTGCGGGCGGCCCCATCTTTGTCCCCTCAGCGCCGCTTGGCGCCTGCGGTCGCCTTGCGCGCGCCGCTCGGTTGCCATTCGACGCCGTGGGCTTCCAGGTATTCACGGATCAACCGCCGCACCACCTGCGAGGGGGTGACGTCCTGCTGCGCGCACAACTGCTCAAAGGCCTGTTTCTTGGCCGGGTCGAGCAGCAGGGTGAGGCGGGCGGTTTTCATTTCCATAAGCGATTGCTTAATTACAATTACATGATAATAATATGCTCATACGATGTGCGTTGCGTGTCAACCCGTGTGATCGTACCAGCGCATGCCATCACGCATTTCACGCCCGCAAATGAGTGTCAACACGCCCTAAAGGATCTGCCCACATGATCGCCCTTCTCGAAGCCCACCGCGCCGGCCTGTTCGCACGCAACCACTGGTTGTCGAACATTGCTGCCGGAATGGTCGTCGGCGTGGTGGCGCTGCCGCTCGCCATGGCCTTCGCCATCGCTTCCGGCGCACGACCCGAGCAGGGCATCTACACGGCGATCTTCGCCGGCGGCCTGGTGTCGCTGCTCGGCGGCAGCCGGGTGCAGATCGCCGGACCGACCGGTGCCTTCATCGCCATCTTATCGGTGATCACCGCAAAATACGGCGTCGACGGGCTGCAGGTGGCCACGCTCATGGCCGGCATCATCCTGTTGCTGATGGGCCTGGCGCGCATGGGCAGCGTGATCAAGTTCATTCCCGCGCCGGTGATCGTCGGCTTTACCGCAGGCATTGCCGTCATCATTTTCGTCGGTCAGTGGGACTATTTTCTCGGCCTGCCCAGGGTCACCGGCGAGCATTTCCACGACAAGGTCTGGCACCAGCTGCAGGTCCTGCCGCAGGCGCACTGGCCGACTGCGGCGTTGGCGGTGCTGAGTTTGTTGCTGGTGATTTATTCACCGCGGATCTGGGGGCTCTCGAAAGTCCCCGCCCCGCTGGTGGCGATGGTCGTCGCCACGTTGGTGCACGTTGCGCTGGACCCACCGGGTGTGGCGACCATCGGCACCGCCTTCGGCGGCATTCCAACCGGCCTGCCGCCGATCACCCTGCCCGACCTCTCGCTGACGCAGATGATCCTGCTGATCGGTCCGGCGTTCACCATCGCCATGCTCGGCGCGATCGAGTCGCTGCTCTCGGCGGTTGTCGCCGACGGCATGACCGGCACCCGCCACGACTCCAACCAGGAGCTCATCGGCCAGGGCATCGCCAACATCGTCGCACCGCTGTTCGCCGGCTTCGCCGCCACCGGAGCGATCGCGCGCACAGCGACCAACATTCGCAACGGTGCCACCAGCCCGCTGGCCGGCCTGGTTCATGTCGCCACGCTGGTTGCCGTGGTGCTCTTCCTCGCCCCGCTGGCCGAACACATTCCGCTGGCAGCGCTGGCGGCGATCCTGTTTGTCGTTGCGTGGCACATGAGCGAGGCCCGCCACTTCGCCGACATCATGAAAAAGGCACCGCGTGCCGACCGCGCGATTCTCGTCATCACCTTCCTGCTGACCGTGTTCGCCGACCTCGTCGTTGCGGTCAACGTCGGCGTGATCCTGGCGATCCTGCACTTCCTGCGGCGCATGGCAGAGGTGGTGGAGACGAAGGAGATGGATACGCAGGCGCTGCAGGCCGAACTCGCGCAGCATGGCGTCGAGCGCCTGCCGCCGGGCGTGATGGTCTACGAGATCGCGGGGCCGATGTTCTTCGGCGCAGTGGAAAACTTCGAACGTGCCCTGCTGCAGACACACACCGACCCGAAGGCACTCATCATCCGCCTGCGGCGTGTGCCCTTCATGGATATCACGGGCATCCAGACACTCGACACCGTGATCGAAAAATTGCACAAGCGCGGCATCCGGGTGGTGCTGAGCGAAGCGAACGCGCGCGTGCTGGGAAAATTGCGCAAGGCCGGCGTGTTCAAGGCCGGCGAGGCCTATGGCTATGCCGATCAGTTAATCGATGCGGTGTGCACGATTCAGGCGGAGACTCCGCCGGCGGCCTGAACAGGCCCGTGCGGCCGGGATGTCACGCCCCGGTGGCGCTCTTGTTGATCTGCTCGATCGCGCGTACCGCTGCGCGCTGGGCTTCTTCGGCCTCGGCCTCGCTTCCCATCATGGTCAGGCGGCCGAAATTGCCGAACGGTTTCACGTCGACCAGGGTGACGTGGGCCGCCTTCTCCGCCTCGTTGGCTGCATAAATGGCATAGCCTGCCGGCTCCACCTCGAGGATGAACATGCTCTTGCCGGGCAGGATCATCGAGCCCTTGCGCAACTGGCGGTTGATCAGGGTGGTGTGATCCGGCGTCATGCCGCGGATGATCTCATTCCAGGCGATGCGGCAGGCCATCCGCGTATCCATGGTGGTATTGAGCTGGCGCAGGATGATGTTGCTCGCCTCCAGCACCTCGCTCTGGTTGCGGTAGTGGATCTCCATGGAACCGAAGGAGCGCTCGACCACCTGCTCGCCGAGGTGAACGTTGGTCTCCTTGAGCGCGATGTCGGACAGACGATGCACCGCCATGCCCGGGGCGACTTCGATCCACACGCAGGCGTCGCCCGGGACCGGCAGGAAGCCCTGCGAGGACGTGGCGAGATACGACGCCAGCTGCGGCTGCAGCGAGTCGATGAAAACGAAGGTGCGCAGCGTAATATCCATGCGCTTATCGAGTCAGGCCCATGTAGAGCATCGGCAGCTTTTCGGGCAGACGCTCGACCTGGTCGAGCACGGTGAAATTCTTTGCGCCGAAAATACGCGACACGTATTGATCGGCATGCGGGTCAAGTGACAGCGCATAGGTGGTGATGCCGTCGCGCTGCAATTCCTCGACCGCGCGCTTGGTGTCGAAGCGCAGATATTGCGGATCACGCACGTCATTGTCGGCCGGTTCGCCGTCAGTGATGATGAACAGGATCTTCTTGCTTTTCGGCTGCAGTTTGAGTTGCGCGCCGGCATGGCGCAGTGCCGCCCCCATGCGGGTGGAATACGAACCCTTCAGACCGGCGAGGCGCGCCTTAACCAGATCGTTGTAGGGCTGGTCGAAGTCCTTGAAGCGGTAGTAGTGGACGTCGTGACGGCCGTCCGAGCAGAAGCCGTGCAGCGCAAACGGATCGCCGATGCGGTCGAGCGCATCGGACAGCAGCACCGTCGCGGCTCGCGACAGGTCCATGATGCTGTAGTCATGCCCACGCACCTTGTCGTTGGACGATTCCGACATGTCGAGCAGCACCATCACCGCGAGGTCGCGCACATTGCGCTTGTAACGCATCATGATGCGGGTGTCGGGCTGCTGTCCCATGCGGATGTCGATCATCGCGCGGATGGCGGCATTGATATCGAGTTCGTCCCCGTCCTCAACCCGCCGGATACGCTGCATCGCCTGCGGAATCATGGACTCAATCAGGTATTTCAGACGCGAAATGACCGGCTTGTTGTCGGCAATGATTTTCTCGATGAGCTCGAGCTCGCCCAGCGGCGGGCGCCGCTCCAGCACGGTGGCCCAGCTCGGGCGCTCGAGCTGTATCTGGTAATCCCACTCATGGTAATGGTACGGATCGGAGACAGGGGGCTTGCCTTCCAGCTCGTTGATGGTCACGCCTTCCTGGTCGAGGTAGAACGGCGTTTCAAGAACCCAGATTTCCTCTGCGTCGTCGCCCGCGTATTCGTTGTTGACCTCGTTGACCATCTCCATCAGCGAAACCTTCTTGCGAACCTGATTGCCGCCCCAGGTCGCTTCCAGTGCGGCATCCACGTCGTACTCTTCCGACTCCCACACCGTGCGGTTGTCGTCGCGATAGATCGCGCGCAACACATCGGTGCGGACGTTGAATTCAGGAAGCGGGATCTGCGCCAGTGAATGCGCCAGTTCGATCCCGATATTCCAGCTGATCTGGTTGGACGCAAGATCGGTTTCGGCACGGAACAGCCGCACCCCTTCCTGCACCCACGGATGCGGGTCGTTCGAATCCGGATCCAGCAGCGCGCGCGCAAGCCGATTCAACAGATCGCCCACGCACTGCGGTTCGCTGGTGTCCAGCGGCGGGTGCAAGGCCAGCCACGACGCGCGCATATTGGGAAAATCCCGGCAGGCCAGTTCTTCCACGCGCGCGTCTTCGATGGCCTCGATAATCGCCATCTGCGTGGTGTTGAGCATCTGCATCGACAGCGGCGCGCCGGTGTGCGCCAGGTGCGCCGCACAATGGTTGGCCGATGCCCGGTAAATTTCCAGGCCTGAAACTCTGGCCTCGTCCGGCGTGTCATCGCCGAACGGCTTGTAATCGTCGAACGCATCAGCGATATAAATGACATAGCGTTCGATGTAAGGCTTCAAACCCTCACGGCTTTCGTAGTCGCCGGACGTCGGGCGCAGGAAAAAATCACGGCCCCACATGGCGCGCAGATAAATGTTCAGGCGCCGCTGCACATCGACAAACAAGGTACCCTTGCGCTGCTGTTGCAGCACGCTCATCGCATCAGGGCTGCTCAGGGAGAAGTACTGAACCTGGCCATCGAAATCCGTCTTGTAGGCCTGCGCGCCCCATTGCACCCAGCGGCGCAAACCGCCCAGGGTGAGTTCGGACAACAAGCGTTCAAGGTTTTCAAGCATCGGCCGCAGACCACGCGGCGCCTGCGCCAGCATGATCTCCAGCACATTAAGGTAGGCGCGGAACAGATTCTCGTCGCCCAGGCGCTGGGCAGCGAGCGGCGCGGTTCCAACGATCAGCGTCAGCACATGGCCCGATGTTTTGGATGCCATGCCCAGCAGGAAGTTGACCACGTCGGGCAACACTTCCTCGCCGATGGCGCGGCTGACTTCCGGCATTTCCTGGATAAAGGTGACGACGAGTTCTTCGCCGCGCCCCAGATTGTGCAGCGCGACAGCGCCCTTCAGATAATTGTCCAGCCCCCGGGAGGAAAACATCCGGGCCGCTTCATTCCATGAGGCGCGCAGAACCTCCTGCGCGTCATGCGGCAGGTCATCAAGAATCTCTTGATATTCTTCGAGATGGATGGCCATGGTTTTCGGTCCGGGTGCGCGGTGCCGGATTGCCCGGCACCACGTATCGGTTTAGAAGTACGTCGTTACCGCTGAATCCAGCGCATCGCGCATATCGGGATCGTCGGTAATCGGACGCACCAGTGCAACGCGACATGCAGCCAAAGGCGCAACGCCCTTGGAGATCAGGGAGCCAGCGTAAATCAGCATCCGTGTGGACAGGCCTTCGTCAAGACCGTGGCCTTTGAGATTGCGCGCGCGTTCGCCGATGTGGACCAGATTCTTGGCCACTTCATGCGTGACACCGGATTCGTGCGCAACGATTTCGGCTTCGGTTTCGTGATCGGGATAATTGAAATCCAGCGCACCGAAACGCTGCTTGGTCGATTGTTTCAAATCCTTCATCAGGGATTGATAGCCCGGATTGTATGAAATCACGATCTGGAAATCGGGGTGCGCTTCGATGACTTCACCCTTCTTTTCCAGCGGCAGCATGCGGCGTGCGTCGGTCAGCGGGTGAATCACCACGGTGGTGTCCTGGCGTGCCTCGACCACTTCGTCGAGATAGCAGATCGCACCAAGACGCGCAGCAACTGCCAGCGGACCGTCCTGCCAGCGGGTGCCGTTGGCGTCCAGAAGGAAGCGGCCCACCAGGTCGGACGCGGTCATGTCTTCATTACAGGCCACGGTGATCAACGGCTTCTGCAGTTTCCACGCCATGTATTCGACAAAGCGGGTCTTGCCGCAGCCGGTGGGGCCCTTCAGCATCATCGGCATCCGCACCGAATAAGCGGCCTCGTACATTTCAACCTCGTCGGCCACTGCACGGTAATAAGGTTCGTCGCGCACCATATAGGACGCGAGCACGTCGGAAGCCGTGGCGGTGGACGCGGGCCGGGTCATGGCTTCGTGCTGCTGCGACTGGCTGGCGCGCGCCATCGCCTCCTGGCGCGGGGAGTACGTGCGGAAAAATGGGTCATTACGCATGACGGATTACCTGCAATGATTAAACTCAATCCGGCCAGACACGGTCCGGAAACAACACGTTATTGCTATCGGCTACGCCTGATGCGGTCTTCTTGGTCGGCGTCGACGGTTTCTTTTCAGCCGGCTTGGGCTTGGCTGCTTGGGGTGCCGCGCGTTTAGGCGCCGCAGGCTTGCTGGCAGCGGGCTTGACTGCCGCTTTCCTCACTGCCGGTTTTTTCGGCGCTGCCGGCTTGACTGCCGGCTGCTGTCCTGCCTTGGCCTGACGCACGCTGGCGGAAAGTTTGTCTTTTAAATTAGTCATGATGCGATCACCTCGTTAATGATGGCTTCGATTTCAGCTGCGGCCAGCGCACCCCGGCTACCCAGTTGATAAACCGACACGCCATCCAGTGCAGCGTTGCGATAAATGGCACGACGGCGAATGCCTGTTTCAAGCACCGGGATCCCGAATTCGGCAATAGCATCATGCATCGCCGCAGACAGTGCACTTTTCGGTTCCAGTTGGTTCAGCACCAAATAAGCCTTCAAGCGCTTGTTGGTTTTTCTTGCTTCCTCAATTTCTGCCGGCAGTCTAAGACTAGCCCACAGATCGATCGGCGACGGCAGCACGGGAATCAGCGCCACATCACACGCGCGAAGCGCCTGAAGTGAAGCATGACTTTCCAGCGAGGGCGGGCAATCCAGCACCAAATGGCTATAGGCCCTGTAATTCTGGTGCAGGGTCTTGGCGTCCCACTTGCCGCTGATCTGCTTGACCGTTGCAGGAAACGGCGCACTGCCCAGACTTGCCCATTGCCGCGACGAAGCCTGAGGATCGAGGTCCAGCACCAGGGTATCGGCGCGCTGGGCCAGACCGGCAGCCAGGTTCATCGACAAGGTCGTCTTGCCGGCGCCGCCCTTCTGGTTGATGACTGCGATGATATGCGTCGCCATGCTCAGCCTTCCGGTTGTGAATACAGCGCATTGATGCGCCCGGCCAGATCCAGTTCAGCCTTGCCCAACGCACCACTTTCATCCGATTCCAGCGTGATGTTCACGTAGGTACTGGCAAAGTTGATGTTCTGAGGATGCAGCCCGACTTCATCGGACAGCACCGCCAGCGCGTCGAGAAATGCACGTGTCTCGCTGTAGCGCTCGAAGCTGAAGCGTCGAAACAGCGTCTGCGGTTTTCCGCGCGCTTCCCAGCCCGCGGGAATATCAGCCATGCTGGGCACGCGTGGCATGCATGTCGTCGAGTTCGCGCACATGCGCCAGCTCTTCGGCGAGAATGCCTTCCAGGAGACTTGCGTTATCGGCGTCCCGCATCCGGCGCGCATGGGCGAGTGCTTCCTCATACAGCCGCACCGCGTCCACTTCCAGTACACGATCTGCCGCCAGCATTTCATCGATGGTTCGCCCCAGCCGCGCCGGCGGCAAATTGCCGGCAGACGGTGCGACGCCCAAGAGAATCAGGCGTTCCATCAAACGTTCAGCATGCTGCATTTCCTCTACCGCCTCTCGCCGCAGCTGCGACGCCAGCGCGTAGTCGCCCCACAGGCGCGCCAACACGCTTTGCGCCAAGTATTGCTGGACAGCGGTCATCTCATGCGTCAATGCACGCGACAACCAGCCCAGGGTACGAGGATCAACGCTCATCCGACGATTGCTTAGCTGCGGGTCGAGGTGATTTCAGCGTCGCGACCACCCCCTGCCGCATCGGGTGAAGAGGGCAGGATGCCTTCCACTTCGTTGTGCACGCGGGCGATGATGTGGGCGGCAACCAGGCCGTCACCCACGCGCTCGCATGCATCGGCACCGGCGCGAACGGCTGCGTTGACCGCACCCGTTTCGCCGCGAACCAGCACGGTCACATAACCACCACCGACGAATTGACGGCCCACCAGGCGCACTTCCGCGGCCTTGGTCATGGCGTCAGCCGCTTCAATCGCGGGAACCAGTCCGCGGGTTTCGATCATGCCAAGGGCAATACCGCTCACGTTAGCCATGAGTATTCTCCATTACAGGTGTTACTTAACAAAAGCCTTGCCAAGCAAAGGCCGTATTTCAGGCAGCCGGTGCGGTCGGCAGGATGCCTTCCACTTCGTTGTGCACGCGGGCGATGATGTGGGCGGCAACCAGGCCGTCACCCACGCGCTCGCATGCATCGGCACCGGCGCGAACGGCTGCGTTG